>Ga0209427_10000495_pt1 | contig 41925 bp, 32 predicted proteins | sample DeeMarSWOR136_30_FD_187465 | JGI IMG/M metagenome (GOLD analysis project Ga0209427, IMG submission 187465) | Marine sediment microbial communities from White Oak River estuary, North Carolina - WOR-1-36_30 (SPAdes) (version 2) | ecosystem: Environmental > Aquatic > Marine > Intertidal zone >...
TCGCAGGAGGTGACGTTGTCACTGGACCCTCTACAGTGGTGGAGGCGGTAGGTGCTGGCAAAGAGGCGGCCATCTCCATCGATAGATTCCTTTCCGGAGAGGACCTTGACACTGGGCGAAGCCTTGAGCCCACGCCAGTTCCTGAGGATCAAATCAATCGAGAAGGAATCGAAGCGGCACCCAGAGTAGCAATGCCAATGTTGAGTCTTGCTAGTCGAAAGTCGAGCTTTGAGGAAGTCGAGCTAGGCTTCGACGAGAAGAGAGCCATCGCCGAAGCAGGAAGATGCATGAGTTGCGCTGTCTGTTGCGAGTGCGGACTATGTGTTGATGCATGCAAGCTGGACGCCATCGATCATAATATGACTGATCAGATTGTGGAGTTAAACGTCGGGACAGTAATTGTGGCTACCGGATTCGAGTCGTACGAGCCCGTAGATACGAGAGAGTACGGTTACGGTATTCTCAACAACCTCATCACAAACGCTCAGTTTGAGAGGTTGACGAACGCAGCCGGGCCAACCGCTGGCAAGATTAAACGACCAACTGATGGCAAGACCCCATCAAGTGTAGCTTTCCTTCAATGTGTAGGGTCCCGTGATGCCAGATTCGACAGAGATTACTGTTGCTATGTGGGTTGTGAGAACTCACTCAAGCAAGCGACCCAGATTAAGGAGAAGTACCCGGAAACTGAAGTGACCATGTTCGCAATGGACGTACGGACTCATGGAACTGGGTACGAGGAGCTATATCAAAGAGCCCGTGAAATGGGAGTTGTTATAGTCAAAGGAAGAGCGTCCGAATTGGAGCAAGACCCGAAGACTGACAATATCAAAGTGTACGCAGAGGACCTCTATACAGGAATGAACATCGGACTGACATACGACATGGTCGTCTTGGCCACGGCGTTGCACCCGCAACATGACAATCCGGAAATGGCCCGAAAGCTCAAAATGAACACCGACCAATACGGATTCTTCCTGTGTGCACATCCGAAACTCCGTCCTGTGGAATCGTTCCAAGATGGAGTTTTTGTAGCCGGCTCCTGTCTCGGTCCAATGGATATAGCCAAGGCCGTTTCGATGGGAGAAGCCGCGGCCGCCAAGGCACAGGCTCTAATGGGTCCAGGCAAGTTCAACATTGAGCCGATATACGCTGAGATTGACACCGACAAGTGCATCAAGTGCGAACTCTGTGCTGACGTTTGTCCTTACGGCGCTCCGCATCTAGAAGAAGACTTAATGATGATCTCCAAGGAGCAATGTCAAGGTTGCGGGACATGCAGTGCAGCATGTCCGCAAAATGCAATAGACATGAAGCACTTCCGAGCCAGACAGATAATGCCCATGATTAAAGTTGCAGCCAAGAGTCAACTCCCGGAGCTTGGTGCATAGCGACAGAGGTCGTAAACACACGAAAGACAGACTGGCCGCGTAGGAAACCACTCTATGCGGTCAATGCACGCTTTCGGTAGCGGCAATTTCACGTTTCTTGACCATCGTGTCGATTTCAAACATACATCGAGTCGATAATTTACGGTAACGGAAGTTAACGTGTTACGATTAGGCCATCTTCGACCCGTCATAGATATATGCAGAAGTATTGGAGTCGGGAATGTTCCGGACATAGAATTCTACGGACGGCACACCAATATGCTGGTTCCTCAATGCCACGGGGTCACCAGCTGGCAATAGTGCCGTCTGGGAAGAGGTCGACCGAACATGGGAGCTCAATCAGAATCAAGTGAGTCAACTGAGCATACTCCTTCCTCTGACTTTGCCAAGGAGGTAGCTGCTGAACCTGGTGGAGAAGGAATCAACAAGTGCATCCAATGTGGGATCTGCACGGCAAGTTGTGTTGTTTCTTCAGCCTCTGAGAAGTATCGTCCTCGCCAGCTGATTCAGAAGATTATCTTGGGCAAGAGAGAAGAGGTGCTCAAGAGCGACATTCCGTGGTTATGCATGACATGTCGCATGTGTGAAGAGAGATGTCAAGAAGACGTTAGCCCTGCCGAGATCTTCCAGGCGGTCAGACACATCGCCGCTCGCGAAGGGCATATTCCAGAAGTGTTCAAGAGCACCGTGGAGAAGGTCCTTGAGGATGGCTGGATGTTGGCTGATGCGTACTCTGATTTCATCGAAGATGACAGAGAAGACTTGGGGCTGGACACAGACTTAGCATGGGACAGTGAATTCACGAAGAAGGTGAAGGACAAGTATTTCAAAGGAGAGGATGCCAAATGAAAGATCTGTTTCTCTATGTTGGGTGCACTACTCCTGTGAGGTTGTCAGCGTATGAAGCTGCGACAAAGGCTGTTCTGCGGAATCTTGGGATTGAGCTCTATGATATGAAGGATGCCAACTGCTGTGGTGCACAGTATGTTGAATCAATCAATAGAACTGCATTTGCCGCGATGGGGGCTCGAATCCTCGCCCTCGCTGAAAGATTCGAAAAGGACATTCTGGCAATATGCGGTGCATGCTCAGGATCATTGAAACACAATAAGCATCTCCTAGACACAGAACCTGATCTGAAAGCCGAGGTCAATGAGCTTCTGAAAGAAGAGGACCTGGAATACACTGGGAAGGTGGAGGTCAAGCACCTTCTGCAGGTTCTTCGAGACGACGTAGGATACGATGCCATAAGCCGTGCAGTCGTTCAGCCCTATAACGGGATAAGATTAGCTGCACACTATGGCTGTCATGTTACTCGTCCATACGACATAGTCCAAGTTGACGATCCGGAAGTTCCGAGAGTAATAGACGATATCATTGAGATTTGTGGCGCACAGGCCGTTGACTATGCTGGCAAGACTCGATGTTGCGGCGGCCCCTTGTTGGCCATGGACGAGGATGTAGCAAACGTGATTGGGCGTGAGAAGGTTGACAATGTCAAAGCTGTGGGTGCTCACGGCATAGTAACTGCATGTGTGTTTTGTAACATTCAACTAACGCAAGTGCAATTCGGTGAGGGAAGTGCAGGTCGTGATAGAATACCTGTACTGACACTGCCCCAGTTCATGGGCGCTGCGATGGGTATCGATGAAGATACTCTAGGCATTCCATTGAACAAGATCCGTCCTACCGTGCTTCTAGAGTTCATGCACAGGATTGAAAGCAAGGCCCTCCACCGAGAGCAGGAGGCAAAGAGGTGACGGTAGAGCGTGCAAAGCCGAAGGTCGCTGCCTCGAAGAAGCAGTGGTCGGACAACGCTCTTGTCGTGGGCGGCGGCGTTGCTGGAATGCAGGCAGCGCTAGACATCGCAAATCAAGGTTTCAAGGTCTATCTGTTAGAGAAATCTAGCAGCATCGGTGGCCGAATGGCCATGATCGACAAGACCTTCCCAACCCTGGACTGCAGTGCATGTATTCTTACACCGAGACTGTCAGAAGTCCAACACCATCCGAATATCGAGATTCTGACTTATTCCGAACTGAAGGAGATGTCAGGAGAGGCCGGCGATTTCAAGGTGAAGGTGCTCAGAAAGGCAAGGTACGTTGATCCCGACAAGTGTTCGGGATGTGGTGACTGTATCCCTGTGTGTCCAATTGAAGTCCCGAATGAGTTCGACCAGAACATAGGCTTCAGAAAGGCCATCTATATTCCATTCCCGCAGGCCACTCCAAATACACACACGATTGACAAGAGGGGACAGGCCCCCTGCAAGGTGGCGTGTCCAGCGCATGTCAATCCTCAGGGCTTCACGGCATTAATGAGAAATGGGAATCACGAGGCTGCACTTGCACTGGTTCGTGATGCCATCCCGTTTCCGGGTTCTCTTGGACGTGTCTGTCCAGGTCTATGTGAAGAGAAATGTGAACGGGCAAACGTGGACCAAAGTGTCAGTATACGCAATCTCCATCGTTGGCTCCATGACAATGAGCATCGCTCTGGTGGCTACCACGCTGAACCACCAACCATTGATAAGAAAGAGAAAGTGGCGGTCGTAGGCGCTGGACCTGCAGGTCTGACATGTGCGGAGAAGCTTGCCAAGATGGGATATCCCGTCACTGTCTTCGAGAAGAGAGAGGAGGCTGGAGGTCTACTCCGTTACGGGATCCCCGAGTATAGACTCCCGAGAGACATACTGGCTGCCGAAATCAAGATCATCGAGTCCATGGGTGTCAAGATTGAAACAGGCAAGACCATTACATCTGTGGAAGCTCTGCTCAAAGAGGGCTTCGAAGCAGTCTTTCTCGGCACAGGAGCCCCGCTCAGCTCCAAACTGAGAATCCAAGGTGAGAACGCAAAAGGTGTCCACCACGCAGTGGATTTCTTGGAAAGAGTGAACAGAGGAGAGAAGGTCCCACTGGGCAACAGTGTGGCGGTCATCGGAGGCGGAAATGCAGCAATAGATGCCGCAAGAGTAGCCAAGAGACTTGGTGCAAAGCACGTCACGATAGTATATCGTAGAGCTAGAGAACAGATGCCCGCCATTGCCAGTGAGATAGAAGACGCGATTGAGGAGGGCATAGAGCTCAAGGTCCTCTCCAACCCAATCGAGGTGATTGAATCCAAAGGTCGCATCATCGGTGTCAAGTGCATTAGAATGAAACTTGGTGAGCCAGACGACTCAGGCCGAAGTAGGCCCATTCCGATTCCCGGCTCCGAGTTCTCGATACCATTTGACAACATGATAATAGCTATTGGCCAGAGGGCAGATCCACACGGTCCACATTCTGAACTTGAAGTGACTGAATGGGGCACTCCCGAGGTCGACCCAGTCACTCTGCAGACAAGCATGAGTCAGGTCTTTGCGGGCGGGGATTTGGCGACTGGTCCAGGGCTTGTTGTCGAAGCGGTCGGACATGGCAATGTCGCCGCGGAGTCGATTCATCGGTTCCTTCGAGGGCTTGACCTCAAGGATGGGCGTCCGGAAACCTTCATCGAGGTGTCTCCTGAGGATATCCGCAGAAGAAGGCTCGAACCCCATCCAAGGGCAGAGATGCCAAGAATCCGGCCACAACGCGGAAGTATGTCCTTCGATGAGGTTGAACTCGGTTTTGATGAGGAAACGGCAATCACTGAAGCAGGTCGGTGTCTGAATTGCACCGTCTGCTCTGAGTGCATGGAGTGCGTAAAGGCGTGCACACGCGAAGCCATAGACCACAGCATGAAGGATGAGATAGTCGAGCTGAACGTTGGAGCCATCGTGATGTCAACAGGGTATAGGACCTTCGATGTCAAGGAATATCCAAGGTTTGGGTATGAGCAATTCGCCAATGTGATTGAAGCAATGGAATATGAACGTCTCATAAATGCGGCAGGGCCTACTGGCGGGCATCTCGTACGTCTCAGCGACGGCAAGATACCGACCTCAATCGGTTTTGTGCAGTGCGTTGGAGCAAGAGACGTCGGAAAAGGTGTACCGTATTGCAGCCGTGTGTGCTGCATGTACGGTATCAAGAATGCTGTCATGGCGAAGGAGCACAACCCAGCGGTCGATGTTACTGTATACTACGCCGATATTCGAGCATTCGGAAAGGGCTTTGAAGAGTTCTATGAGATGGCCAAGACACGTTTTGGCATCAATTTCGTTAGAGGGCGTGTGGCCGAAATCGTGGAAACAGATGACCAGAATGTGTTGGTACGAGTGGAGAACATTGAAACCTTGACATTCATGCAAAAGGAGCACGATCTTGTCATTCTCAGTCCTGGTATCATGCCCTCTCCTGGGATGGAGGAGCTTGCCAAAGACATGGGGGTCAGGCTTGATAACGACGGATACGTCAAGGTGGAACATCCTCTTCTGTATCCAGTGGATGCAGACGTTGATGGCATCTACACTTGTGGATGCGCCGATGGACCAAAAGACATTCCAGATAGCGTTGCCGCTGGAAGCGCAGCGGCCATGAGAGCCACGATAGTGCTCTCAAAGGGAGGTGAACTAGATTGACAGAAGCAGAAGCTGGAACAGCTGAAGGAACCGAAATCCCGCGGATAGGTGTCTTCGTTTGCCACTGCGGACATAACATCGCTGGTACAGTTGATGTAGAAACGGTTGCTAAGACGGCGGAGTCATTCCCTCACGTGGAGTTTGCAACTCACTTCATGTTCATGTGTGCAGACTCGGGTCAGCAACTGATTAAGGAGAAGATCTCTGAACACAACCTGAACCGAGTTGTTGTTGCCAGTTGCAGTCCGAGAATGCATGAGCCGACCTTTAGGAAGGTCGTCGAAGAGGCTGACCTGAACAGATACCTGTTTGAGCAGGTCAACCTCCGTGAGCATGTGAGCTGGTGCCATATGCGCGAGCCAGAGGCTGCGACCGAAAAGGCCGTTGACTTGGTGAGAATGGCCGTGGCAAGAGCTGCTCTTCTACAGAGTCTACCTGTAAAGACAGTCAAAGTGGAACCTGTGACTCTCGTTGTTGGAGGAGGTGTGACAGGGCTCCGGGCGGCTCTTGATGTTGCAGATCGTGGGTTCAGTGTTGTGCTTGTTGAGAGAGAAGGGAAGCTTGGAGGTCACGTGGCCAAGCTGGCTAGCGTCTATCCCACAGGAGAAAAGGGTACTACACTGACCAACCAACTCATCAAGAGAGTCAAGGACCATTCACGAATCAAAGTCCTTACGAACGCCACTGTGACTGATTTGGATGGATACATCGGAAACTTCGATATCAGCACAACATCCAACGGAAAGGAAGAGACCCATCGTGTTGGCGCAATAATCGTGGCTACGGGAGTCCAGCCTTTCAAACCACAGGGGTACTACGGATACGGAGAGCACCCAGACATCCTTACCTTGGCAGAAGTGGAGGAGATGCGGCTCAGGGGAGAGGTGCTTAGACCAAGCAACGGAGAGCCCCCAAGAACAATGGCGTATATCGGCTGTGTCGGCTCCCGAGAACCAGGGGTGAAGGGACATGAACACTGCTCACGAGTATGTTGCACTGCTGTTGCGAAGTCTGCTAGTGAGCTGAAGGATATCGCAGATGAAATAGTGATTCTGTATGAGGATCTCAGAACCTATGGAAGAGGACACGAGGCAATACACAGAGAGGCTCGGCACAAGCATGTCATCTATAGCAAGTTTCCACCAGACAGGAAACCCAGGACTGAGATAGTAGATGGGAAGATTATACTTCACTGGCATGACGTGTTCTCCGACGACAAGCTTGTCCTAGAACCAGACATGTTGATTCTTGCATCAGCAATGGTACCTCCCGAAGGAATTGATGACGTAGCTAAGGTCTTCAGCTTGACCCGGAGCCCTGATGGTTTCTTTAACCCAGAGCACGTGAAGCTAGCACCTCTGACAACTCACACGGCGGGCATAATGATTGCGGGGGGTGCTCAAGCCGCCAAGGGAGCGGCTGAGGCCATCACAGATGCGAGTGGCGCAGCTGCAAAGGCCGTGGGTCTGATGGCAAGAGGTGAGGTGGAGATTGAGTCTACTGTCTCCAACGTGATTGAGGAACTATGTTCTTCGTGCCACACCTGCATATCTGCGTGCCCATATGGAGCGATAGCGATGGATGAGTCAAAGGATCCCCCCATCGCTCATGTGACCGAGGCCAAGTGTCACGGATGCGGAACCTGTGCTGCTGCGTGTCCCAGTTCTGCGATCGTAATGTTGCACTCAACCGATGACCAGATTATGGCAATGGTTGAAGCATATCTATGCCCGATTGAACCTAGAGGAGGTGCCACTTAGTGACTGCTCAAGCAGAAGCCGAGTCAGAAGTAGCCAAAGAATGGGAACCAAGGATTGCTGCCTTTTGCTGCAACTGGTGCTCATATGCTGGTGCAGATTTGGCCGGCACGAGTAGGATTCAATATCCTCCCAACGCCAGGATTATCCGTGTGAACTGCACGGGTCGAATCGATGCCGAGTTCATCCTTAGTGCACTCGATATGGGCGCTGATGGCGTATTGGTATCGGGATGTCACCCAGGGGACTGCCACTACACAAGTGGCAACCTGAAGCTCAGAGCTCGCTGGGCATTAATCGAGCTTGCCGTCGAGCAGGCCGGAATAGACTCACGGCGGATTCGACTGCAATGGGCCAGTGCTTCTGAGGCACAGACATTCGCGGATGGCGTGACGAAGCTGATAGAACAAGTCAAGGAAGTTGGTCCTATAGGGAGGTCGTGGATATGACTGAGTTTCCGGTGTACTTCAACCAGAACTATGGAGATGTGCTGGCCCAGCGCAACTCCATCATAGAAAAACTCTCGACTGGACCAGCCAGGGTCAGCGAGATTGCAGAGAAGACGAATTTAACTAAGCAGGTCACCATGTGGAATCTATTGGGTCTTCTTCGTTGGGGCAAAGTGGAGATCACTGGAGAAGAACATCATGAATTGGTGTTTGGACTGAAGGAGGTTTGAAAATGGCAGATCCAGTTTCAATAGCAATGGGTCAGGGTAGCAGTTGCTGGGGATGTTTCCAGAGCCTGGTAGACATCCATCTAAAGCTCGCAGATGTGCTTCCCCTCCTAGATATCAAGTATTGGCAGGCAGTAGCAGACTTCAAGCTTCATCACCTAGAGGGCTACCCCGACAAGTCGATTGTTGTAGGACTGTACGAAGGCATGGCACGTACTGCGGAGGATGTTCACCTGCTCAAGATAATGCGGGACAAGTGTCAGGTGCTGATTGCATTTGGGTCGTGCTCGTGCTTCGGTGGAATCCCAGGAATGGCCAACTTCTACGATATCGAAGAATGCTACGACGTGAAGTTCAGGAACAACAAGACTTTCAGTGGAGGTGAGGTTCCCAGTGAGAACTTGCCTAGCATCGAGCCTGTTGTTGTTCCAAATAGCGACATTGTGGACTTCGACATCTACCTTCCAGGTTGCCCACCGACGCCCAAACTGATTCTGACTGCAGTGACTGCTCTACTTGAAGGGAAACCAATCGACCTACCACCTCATACGGTTTGCCACTACTGCGACCGCGAGAAGAAGGAGACCCCGATTGAAGAGATACTCAGACCTTTCACAGGCCATGCAGACCCTGATCGGTGTCTTCTTGAACAGGGGTACATATGCATGGGGTCGGCGACCTGGGGTCTCTGCGAGGGCCAATGTGTGAACAAGGGAACGACATGCCGAGGATGCTTTGGTCCTCCACCTCCGATAACACAAGACCACGGTGCGGCAACGATTTCGATGCTTGGATCATATGCACCAATCGACCCCGAACAGATGAAGGACCAAGTCAAAGACGCGATTGGGATGTTCTGGAGGTTCGATTATCCGACTAGTCATCTAGGGAGAATTCGTATCAAGCGAGAGGAGGCCAAGAGCAGATGAGCAAGGACAAGACAATTCGAATCGATCCAGTGACCCGGTTGGAGGGTCATGGCTCACTCACTATCAAGCTGTCTGCAGACATGAAACAGGTCAAGGATGTGCAGTTTAACATCAATAGCACCAGATTCTTTGAGAGATTCTTGACTGGCCGTTTGATGGAGGAGGCTCCACGGATTGCACCCAGGATCTGCGGAATCTGCCCGATTCCACATCATCTAGCCTCAGTGAAGGCCGTTGAGGCTGCTTGGGATGTCACACCACCTCCTGCCGCTGTCAAGCTGCGCAGGCTGCTGATAGAGGCCAAGCAACTATCTTCTCACGCCATCCACTTCTATGCTTTAGCGGCACCGGATTTCGTTTTCGGGCCTTTCGCGGATCCTGCAGTCCGGAACGTGGCTGCGGTACTGAAGCACCTCCCTGATGTGGCCGTTCAGGCAATTAAGCTCATGGAGTTTGGCCAGGAACTCTGTAGAACTGTTGGTGCGAAGGCGGTCCACCCAGTGACTGCAATTCCGGGTGGAATGCTCTCACCCTTGAAAGAAGAGGAACGTGACGACTGGCTGAACAAAGTACCGGAGATGTTGGAAAACATCAACAAGACTGTTGATCTCGCCAAGACTGTTGTCAACCTATATCTCGACGTGATAACAAAAGTGGCAGTCACTCCAACCTACTACATAGGACTATCAAATGAGGGCGCGCTAGACATCTATGACGGCACGGTAAGGGTCCAAGACCCTGACGGAGAGATAGTCGCTGACTTCGAGCCCCATGAGTACACGAAGTACTATGGTGAGCACATCCCGAAGCACAGCTATGCGACTCACATCTACTACAAACCCGCTGGATATCCAGAGGGCGTCTGGCGCGCCAACACCCTCGCCCGGTGCAATGTCAATGAGCGGATGGCAACGCCACTGGCAGACGCGGCTCTCAAAGAAATGCGCGAGCTGGTAGGTCGACCCTCACATCATACGTTTGCATTCCATTATGCGCGCGTAGTGGAGATGGTCCAAGCCGCAGAGTGGATCAAGACTCTGTTGGAGGACCCAGACATCGTGAGCACTGATGTGAAGCTCTCTGATGTCGAACCGAAGGCCGGTGAGGGAGTAGGAATCGTGGAGGCACCACGAGGTATCCTACTACATAACTACGAGTCAGACGAGAAGGGAATCCTCACAAAGGCGAACCTGGTCGTCGCGACGAACAACAATATTGCTGGCATTGAGAAGTCTTTGATGACCGCTGCGAAGCAGATCTTCGAACAGGAGGCACACAAAGACCTAAAACTGCCAGACCCACTGGTTAAAACCTAGTCAAGGGGCAAAGAGAACGATGACTGAAGAAATCCCTGAAGGACTGCTCAACCTGATTGAGATGGTTGTGCGGTGCTATGACTGCTGACTATCATGCGGCGCTCATTTCGTCGTGGTCGACGAAGAGGGCCGCGAGTTAGTCAGGAAGGAGCTCGTGACTGGCGGCGGATGAAGACCCGGTCGCAAACAAACGGACTGGGTTGGACGGCCTCGCAAGGGCGCGCTAGTCGCGCTCCTTCCATACTTCTCAAACAGTCAGTAGACATCTTTTGCTCTTCACACAGCATCCTTTCATCAGTCATATCTAGAAATCGAACTCGGATCTACTAGTGCCGCCCTTCCGTAGTAAGCTGATTAATAAGGCGGTTGTGTGTTTTTGAATAATGATTCATATGTCCCTTTTGCCGGCACGCGCCTGCGTGAGGTCTGGAAAGAAGAAACTCGCAAGGATTTGCCGGTCTTGTCGAAACAGCTGTAGCTGACAACTATGAATGAGGAGAACTGAGGTGGCCAAAACGGAGAAAGCAGAAAGTAGAGGAACAACTTCGATGCAGGAAGAGATCTTCAAGCCTAGGATTGTAGCATTCCTCTGCAATTGGTGTAGCTATGCAGGAGCGGACCTGGCAGGTACAAGCCGCGTACAATACTCTCCTGAAGTGCATAATGTAAGGGTAAACTGTTCGAGTCGGGTGGACCCCACTTTCGTCATCAAGGCCATTCTGATGGGGGCTGATGGTGTACTAATTGCAGGTTGTCACCCAGGGGACTGCCACTACAAGTCTGGCAACCTATACACAAGAAGAAGGGTCATGATGCTCAAGACACTACTCAGGATAATAGGGATCGAACCTGAAAGACTAAGGCTTGAGTGGGTGTCTGCATCTGAGGGCAACAGGTTCGGGAAGGTGGTTGATGACTTCGTGGAGGAGATTAGAGCACTTGGACCGAATCCCATAGGAGGGCTCAAGAATGATTGAGTATGAGCCGACAATCTGTCCATATTGCAGTTGCGGCTGTGGAATATACTTGGTTGTTAAAGATGGGAAAATCATCGGTCAAGAACCACGGAATGAACATCCAATCAATGCGGGGGGAAACTGTCCAAAGGGGAGGAATGCATACCAGTTTCTGTATGCTGATGATAGATTGAAGACACCCATGATTCGGAAGGACGGCGAGTTGGTAGAAGGCACGTGGGATGATGTACTTGACTTCATTGCTTCCAAGTTGAAGGATGTAGACCCTGATGATTTCGGTCTGCTAGCGTCAGGTAAGAACACAAATGAGGAGGCCTATGTACTGCAGAAATTCGCTCGTGTAATCATGGGCACTAACAATGTGGAGTACTGCGGTCGTCTGTGTCACTCACCCACCGCCGCCGGTCTTGGTCCGACAGTTGGCTCTGGCGTGATGCCAATCTCACAGCTTGACATCGAAAAGGCCGACTGCATCTTCCTTGCCGGAATCAACCTGAGAGAAACATTTCCTATGATGGCGCGGAGGGTACAGAGAGCGAAGGACAAGGGCGCGAAAGTAATCGTATTGGACCCTAGAAGGACAGTCACCGCAAAAGAGATCGGAGACCTCCACCTCCAATTGTTGGCGGGAACAGATGTAGTCGTACTCAATTCTATGATGAAGGTAATTCTCGATGAGGGTTTGGAAGACAAGGAGTTCATAGAGTCTCGGACAGCAGGGATTGAGGAACTCAGGAAACACCTTGCCTCTTCGGACCTCAAGGAGATGTCCAAAACCTGTGGCGTTCCTATTGCAGAACTGAAGAAGGCAGCACACTGGCTTGCCAAAGCAAAGACCGCTTGTGTGTTGTACAACCAAGGGCTCAATCAACACTCTACCGGAACAGACAATGTTAAGGCCCTCGCCACTCTTGCTTTGCTGACTGGTCAATACGGAAAGCCAGGCACAGGGATTAGCCCCACTCGTGGACAGGTCAATGGTGAAGGCACGGGGGATATGGGTTGCCTTAATGTCTTCTATCCCGGGTTCCAGAGAGTTGGAACAGGTGCCTCCGAGAAGTTCGAGAAGCTTTGGGGAGTAGAAGGGCTTCCATCTAAGCCGGGGTATCCGTATACCAAGTTAATCCAGGAAACCAAGTATCTTTGGGTCGTTGGAACTAATCCAATGATAGCCGCCCCGGACACCAACAATGTGAGAAAGGCACTAGAGGAAAAGGAACTCCTGATTGTCCAGGACATCTTTCCAACCGAAACAGCCCAGCTTGCGGACGTAGTACTCCCTGTTGCTACATGGGTGGAGAGGGATGGTATCCACGCCTACGTAGACCGTAGGGTGCAGAAGATAAACAAGATCATTGACCCGCCTGGCTCTGCGAAGCCAGATTGGTGGGTTGTATGCGAGTTGGCTGAGAGGATGGGTCACAAAGACAAGTTCGACTTCTCTTCGTCAGATGAGATACTGGAGGAGATTCGAAGGTGTGTTCCAGCATATGGAGGAATCACATATGAAAGACTAGAAGGAACTGTAGGGGGAATTCAATGGCCCTGTCCAACCGAAGACCATCCGGGTACACCTACCTTCTTCACAGAGAAGTTCAACACACCAGACGGGCTGGGCCATCTTCAGGTGGTAGAATACAAGCCCCCGGCTGAGCTGCCGGATAAAGATTACCCCTATGTGCTTACAACTGGGCGGAGCATCTTCCACTATCATACTGGGACAATGACTCGAAGGACGCCGAAGCTAACTGACGAGGTCCCGAATGGCTACTGTCAGATAAACCCCAAAGATGCCGCTTCATTGGGAATCAGACAAGGAAGCAAAGTCAATCTAAGTACTAGACGAGGTAGTGTTCATGCAGAATCTCACGTAACCAATGAGGTCCCGCAAGGACTCGTGTTTCTACCTTTTCACTTTGCCGAGTCATGTGCCAATGAAATCACAAATCCTGTACTGGATCCCGCTTGTGGGATGCCAGAGTACAAAGTATGTTCAGTCAAAGTGGAGGTCGTGAAATGAGTGAGAAAATGTATCTATCTCGTTCCTTGGACAAGAGCATTCTTGAAAGGGCAGAGTGTGGCGGCGCCGTCACTTCCATCCTCAAGTATGCCCTCGAGGAAGGAGTAGTGGATGGTGTAGTGACGGTTAGGGCACGAGCAGGCGATATGTATTCAGGTGTACCGGTCTTGATAGCTGAGCCAAAGGATCTGATTGGCACTGCCGGTTCACTGCATTGCTCTACCCCCAACATACCTCGATTCGTAAAGGAGTACCTTGACGGTGCTTCTTCCATGAAGCTGGCTGTGGTGGGCAAGCCCTGCGATGTCCGAGCTATCATTGAACTTCAGAAGAGAAAGCAGATTAGCTCTGATAACGTGATTCTCATTGGCGTGAACTGCACCGGGACTTTGTCGCCAACGACAGCCAAGCAGATGTTTGTCCAAGAATTCGGAGTTGACCCAAACGAAGTCGAAAGAGTTGATATCGATGATGGCAGTCTCATCACTTTTCTGAAGGATGGGTCAGCAAAGTCGAAGGATCTCTTGGAACTAGAGGAGAAAGGATTTGGTCGTCGTGAGAACTGCAGGAGGTGCGAGATAAACATACCAGTTTTCGCGGACCTAGCCTGCGGTAAGTGGGGAACTGAGGGGGAGGATGAGAAAGCCACGTTCATCGAGGTGTGCTCAGAGAAGGGCATGACACTGGTAGACGGGGCGGCCAAGGGAGGTTTCATCGAGGTTGTCCAGCCCGAGAAGGGAAGCATCCAAGTGCGGGAACAGAAAGACAAGACAGAGATTGAACGTGCGACAGGCTGGAGGAAGCGTGATTTTGAGCCCTTGTTGGCTCTTAACCCCCTGGAGCGACTGAAATACTGGATAAGCGAATTTGACAAGTGCATAAAGTGCTACGGATGTAGGGATGCATGTCCTATATGCTACTGTGAAAGCTGTCTCTTGGAAGCGAATAGAGGATTTGTGCAGGGAGGGGAAATACCTCCAGAGGCGTCGTTTCCAATCACACGTCTTGCACATGTAGCTGATTCCTGTGTCAATTGTGGACAGTGTCAAGATGCATGTCCAATGGAACTTCCGCTATCGAAGTTGTTCTCCCTTCTGAACTCCAACCTCTGCAGTGTCTTTGAGTACACTCCCGGGTTGGACGTTGAACAGGGTCCTCCAATGATCACAGCAAGGATAGAAGAGCTTCAAATGGACGACACATTCCTCGACATCCCTTCTATGAACCGAATGCTTCAAGGTAAGTCATAGTCGAGGAAGACGGTGAAGAGAAACCCTGCAAGTCGGTCAGGAAGGGATAGTATCCGGCGGCGGATTAAGACACGACGGTGGACGAAATATGCCGTGTGTGACAACCCAGCTAGGGTGTGCTCGTCACACTCCTTCTATCCTTTCTCTTTCTTCAATCTATTCATAGAATAGATGACGTAGTTCTGGTCCTGCCAAGAACAGAGGAAAAGAATACTAAGGACAAAACAATGGAAATTGAATCCCATCCAACTATTTGGTGAAACCTGGCAAGTGGGTCACTTTCTTGTCTTCATCACATTCTTGGCAGCATACCAACCTGTGAGGATCGCAGTCGGTATTCCCGCTGGACTGTAAGCCCACTGGCCTGCTTGGTATACGTTTGGAATGGGCGTCTTAACTGAGCTACCAATCTTTCGGAGATTGTGCACAACGGGAACTGGTGACAAATACGACCAACCCACGATCGCCCCTTCTGAACTTCCTGCTACAGATGCAATACTAAGAGGGGTCGAAGATAATTGAAAGAGCACCTTGTCTTTCAAACCTGGATAGACAGAGTCCGAAAGGGTATCCAACATGCGGTTTTCGATTTGGGTTCGGAATTCTTCATACCAATCGGCATCCTTGACTTTCTTCATCAAATCGTATTCAAAGAGCATGCTTATTGCCAAACCCGTCTTTCCATCGGGAGCCAATGCTGGGTCTCTAAATGCAGGAATCGAAATCTCATATGTCGTTAGTCTACAATACTCATCCAACCACTGCAGAATTTCATCCCTTGATTTGGTTTCAAGATTCTCGATTAAGGAATCGAGTTCTGACAAATGTAACTCGCCTAGGCCCTTCTTCGAAGGTGTATAGAAGAAATGTCCATTTGAAATAGAGCTAAATGCTTCCAAGGGCATATCTACACCAACGAATAATGAATAGACAGAATCGCAACCACGTTTTGAAAGAAGAAGCTCCTTCTGTTTCAGGATTCTACGGGTAACCTTCTCGTCCAAATCATTGATGTCTAGTATTCTGTATAACGTTTTCAGATCAGCGCTCCAGATGAGAGAATCGAACGAATACGAGTTACCAGCCTTGTCCTTCACTTCCTTTTCAGATGGATTGACTTCGGTAATCTCAGTACCTGTCTGGATTCTTCCGTCCAATTCAGTAATCTTTTGCACCATTGCCTTTGATAACTCACCTGTGCCTCCCTTTGGATACATGTAATCAGTATATGCATAGAAGTAGCCCAAGGCGAAAAACGTTGGTGTCTTTTTGAAGAAGTGTTGGGCGATGATATCGATGAGAGATTGATTTGAAGTCAGTTTCCCTAGATAAGATTCAACGGGTTCGTTCTTTCGGTTCATCCGATATAGGGTGAAGATGAATCTCCCCAACCAGGGAAGGAGTTTCTTGAGATAGTCCCAGTCACCCATGTCCTTGAAATTGGGATTATCAATGCCATATAGAATCGCCATGTCCTTGATTATTCCCTCAATTTTCGAGATGATTTTTCTGACATCTTCGACGCTTTCGGGATATAGCTTCTCTAACAGTTTTCTGTAGTCATCCAAGCTAGTTTCCGGAGCAAGATTGATCACATCATTCTCGATTCCTATTGATACGGGGCTAACAAGCAGTTCAAGCTCAATTCCGAGTTCTTCTAGCATAGGTTTGATTATTCCCGAGTTTAGGATTGATCTTGCACCTGCATCAAACGAAAATCCGTTTCGCTGAAATGAATTGAGGAGTCCCCCGCATTGCTTGTTCTTCTCCAACAAAAGGACGTCATTACCCGCTCGTGATAAATACGCAGCAGCGGTCAATCCCGACATGCCCCCGCCGACAATGATCGTTCGATGATTGCTCTCGCTCATTGCAGACCCACCAATTCTATTGTTCTATGCCAAAGCTCCTCGGCTGCATCCTGGTCCAATGCTGGAGGGGCAGGTTCTTCCTCGGTTGTAAGATTGAAAAACTTCCCAGTTATCCCTTCGACTTCTCTTGAAACTCCGTGATAGTATAGAGCCGTTGCCGACATCTCGGGTTCCTTCAATGTACGATCAATAACCTTTCTCTTGAAGAAGCGATACACTCGGCCATTGTTTGCGCCCATATTGGATTTGACATCTCCAGGGTGCACTGCATTGATTGATACTCTGCTATCATTGAAATACTCCGCAAATTTGATTATCGAAAGAAGCTGGGCTGTTTTTGCTACACCATAACTCCCGAGGCCTGAATGTCGATGATTCTCATAGTTGAGGTCATCCAGTCGTATACCAAAGACAGCAAAGCGATGGCCTTCTGAATTGACAAGGATAATCCGCGCCTTTCCCTGTGCCTTCAACTTGTCCTTTAGCATATAGTTCAGGATGAAAGACGCAAGATAGTTTACTTGAAAGACAAGCTCATTGCCATCTTCGGTAATTATCTTACTCGTTGAATGAAGACCAGCATTGTGGATAAGAACATCGATTTCTACGTCGGATTCCAGAAGCTCCTTTCCTACTCTCCGTACGTCAGATAATTGTGCGAAATTCGCGATCTTATAGTCACATTCTACTTGGAATTCTTGGCAAATCTCTTCACACAAAGCTATTGATTTCTCTTCGTTTCGATTGATGAGAAGAAGGTTTGCACCGTGCGAAGCGTACTTCCTTGCAGTGTGATAGCCGATTCCGGACGTGGCACCTGTGATTACCACCAAGCGTCCTTTGAAATCATCATTGCATTCTGCTGGCTTCTTACGATTATTCCGCATCATCGCAATGATGCTGGAAAACTTGTATTGCTTCAGATACTTCATCCTACTCAAGCCAGTCACCCGAATAACTTCTTCATGAACATCCGGTAACCTTTGGAGACCCCAGGAATATTGTCGAGTATGTCACCCCATATGTCGTAGTAGTCTCTTTGCTCTACGATTTTCCCCTCCTCGTTAAGGGTGAGCCTACTTAGTCCGTATACGATTGAACTTCGCGTTTGCCTGAAGGTCAGTGTCATCTCCCATTCGAAAAACAGCAATTTGCCTTCCATCATGATGTTGACTATCTTCATCTTCAGATCTTGGGATCTGCTAGTCAGGCGTTCAGTCATTGCCTTGAATTCTTTCATTCCGCGTATTTCTTGGATACAATCACGGAAGTAGATGGCGTCATCGTAGTAAGGCAAGACATGAGACCAATCAGGCTTACCCTTGGTATTGTAGGTCTTCTCCCACAAATCCGTGAACTGTTCAATATCTTGAATACGATACGCCATTTCTCAGACCTCATTTTCAAGTAACCGATTCTTTACTGAATAGTATCTTTGGACTAGGGAAAATCACTCAAGAGAATGCTTTTTCAAAGTTACTAAATGTCTCTGCCTGATACCTTGGGCATTCAAATCTCTAAAAACGAAGTTTGGTAGATTCATGGCTGAGGGGTCGTGTCTGATACACTGCGCAACGGCGCGCTGCTCGCGCTCCTTCTAACCCTCTTTCTTCGTGACTATTCTCCTATTCTTCGAGAACCTCCCACTAGGACGATTACTATGACGGCAGCTTCACTTATTCCACGTATCAACAAAGGATTTTGTCGGAAACTTGTATGAGAAAAGCATGGGTAAGAGTTGCGCTGGTAGTAGTGGTCGGAGTAGTTGTTGTTGTTGTAGCGGTTTTTGTGGTAGCGCTCTTCTCCATTAGAAGAAGGAGGATTACAGGTTCGTAGCGCAATCATGTCATTGTATCTATAGTCAACTAAGCGAAAGACTTTACAAAGTCCTCGTGAGTAAACGTGAAATCGAGGGATTTGCGTGACCACAATTAGGACTGAAGGGAAGGTCAATGACAATACCACCTTGATTGACATCGGATTGTTCGGGGCCAAGGGTACTGGTGCAGTGTACCTTGTGCAAGCTGGGAAGAGCTGTCTCATCGATTGTGGTACAAAGGCTGAGGCGCCGCGGATTGCCAAAGTTCTGAAGAAGTTGGACGCCTTCCCGCCTGATATCGTTCTCATCACTCATGCACACTATGATCACTGTCAGGGGGTTCCCGTTCTAAGGAGAATGGCTGGTGAGATGCAGAAGGACATTCAAGTCATTGCATCTGAGAGGTCTCTGCCCCTTCTGGAAGACCAGTCGTTCAATCGTGCTTTCTATGAAGATAGAGAATATGAGAACATCCATGATGTCAACACTGTCAGAGAAGGCGACAAGATAGACCTCGATGGTCTCAAGCTTAGAGTAATTGATGTGCCTGGTCACTGCAAGGACCATATTGCGGCCCTCGACGAGAAGAACAAGAATCTCTTCGTAGGAGATGCCATAGGGTACAACGTTGGAGATAATGCGACTTTGCCGGCATTCATGCCTCCCTTCTGGCATGAAGATGCCTTCAGAGCATCGATTGAGAAGTTGAGGACAGTCGACTACGAAACCTTGTGCCTGGGCCACTTTGGATATGTCTACGGAGATGAGGCCAAGGACATTCTCGATGAAGCCATCTCCACTAATGATCTTTGGTGGGGCGTCTTGGCCTCTGCAGATGAAAGCGGGAAGCTCGACGACATCAGCTACCTGGTAGAAGAAATCGTGCGTGCAGCGCAGGTCGAGTTCCCACATATCGAGTTGGTGAGTCCAAAGCTAAAGTACGGATTGAAAATGATGAATGCTTGGAGAAGGCTTACACGCCGGGCACAACTCACAGCCGCGGAGTTTCTCCTGAAGGAAGTCATGACCTGGTTAGTCACCGGTTACAAGATGACGACCCAAACCCGAGCACCTTAGCAGCCTTTTCAGTCAGCAGGCCCAAGCGCCGTCTCTAGCTATCATCAATCCCGCATAGATACTTGGCTATCTTCTTCCTTTCATCAACGTCGTACTGCTTCAGTATCGCAACGTCCTCCATCTGAGGACTGCCTCCACCATGAAGTCCGGCGACTGCCATCACTCCTCCGATTGAGGAGCATAGGACATCTGAGAGAGCTCTGAAGAGCCTATAAACGTCCTCAGAGGAAACATCCTCCTTTCGCTTGATGTATTTCTGGAGCATTGGACCAATCTCATCATCAAAGAAGTCACTCTCGAGAGGCAGTGTTGCTGGGAGCCCTCCTGACAAATCAGCGAGAATCTCAAGTTCGTGGTAGTAATTCTTTCCAGCATGCTTTCTGCCAACATTGCAGAAGACAGGATCTGGGATCATTGTCCCAGAGTCATCTCTTGTTGCCTTGTGCGCAGAAGCAATTCCCGCCGCGCTGACCAACTCACCGACACTGATCAAGTCAGCAATCTTGGACTGCACATGCTTCTTATCCTCAATCCCATTGTACTCGCTTACTAGAGCACTCAAACCAATGATAATATCCGTGCTTGCCGGTTTGCATCCGGTGTAGCTATGTCGGTGATAGAGTGCAAATAACAGAGCGGCCCATCCCCCAAAAACGTGTTCTCCTTCAAAGCCACTCAGGAAAACACGGTCATTAGGAACGAATACATCGTCAAAGATAATGAAATTCTCGACATCACCGACCTCGCCATAAGGACAAGGGACCTCCTGACGCCTGAACTTCGATGCTCTGGTCACTAGCTTCACTCCATCCCAATCACCTGGAACTGCAAAAGCAACCGCATACTGGTCCTCTTCTTCAGTCAGAAAGCGTGTCGGGAGAACAATGAGTTCTTCAGCTACTGCAGCAGCCGTGATGTGATTCTTTGCCCCACGAACCACAATCCCGTCATCACGATGCTCCACGACCCGTAGGTAGAGGTCGGGGTCCGACTGCTGATGTGGCCTGAGGGCTCTGTTTCCTTTCGGATCGGTCTGTGCACAGGTTGCCACAATATCATTCTCTTGCCAGAACTTCAGATACTCAAGGAATCTCTGATTGTAGGGACGGCCTGTCATCGTTTCTGCACGGTGAGCGATCACAGAAAGAGCATTCATAGCATCAATTCCCATACATCGAAAGACGCACCCTCCGCAATAACGGCAGAGTCTCCGGGTCATCTCCTGCTTCTTCAGAAGGTCGTCCACTGTCTGGTGGATGTGTGTGAATCGATTGATGGTTTTCTTGCTAATGTGTGACTTAGCTGTAAGCAGCTCGCTGAATTCAGGTTCCTTCACTCTATCAAGTGTCTGTGAAATCGTCCCGATGACTCCTTCTAACCGAGGATCATCTCGTCCCACATTCTCGCCGCCTATGAAGATGTTGGGCTTCATTCCATGTAGTTTCTTCCGGTAATCCTCTCCAGTCTTCATAATTGCTCACTAGTGCCATGAGTCGTAACTGCTACTTAACTTCAACGAATCTTCTGAACCGGTGCCGCCGGTAGCTAGTCCACTGCGTTGATGCATCAAGACCATTCCATCTATCCTTGCCATATAGGATTCTCAGGCCCCAAATAACAGGCCAAACGCTGGTATCAGCCGGCGAGAAAGCCAAAATGCGATGCTTTCCGCGGCCCCCTAGCTCGCTTTCCGAAGACTTTTATGTGGGACCGATAGGAACCACGAAACATATCGGCCTAGGTGAATTTCATGGCAACATCCGGAAGCAATGGACGACTCCCTGCTCTTCTTGTAATAGTGCTGATCGTTGCTGCAGGCTCATTCGCCGCTATTGTCTTTCTGCAAACGCCGACTGAGGGACCCTCGGTCAACGTCATAGGAAGTAGTGGCACAACTCGTACAGTCACATTAGGCGAGCTGCAAGCGATGCCGGCTGTCGAACGCACTGGCTCTTTCGAGAACTCCTTCGGAAACATACGTGGTCAGGGAGAGTACAAGGGTGTTAGGATTGTTGACATCATAGAGCTGGTTGGTGGAATGAGCGAAATCGAAGTGGTCATAGTCAATGCCACTGATGGATATAATCAGGTCTTCACTTACCACAATGTCTATCCAGATGCATCGAACTACAGCATCCAGGGAGATATGGTTCTGGCCTATGAGTATAACCAGACCATCATTCCAGATTACGAAGATGGTCCTAGATTGATGTTTCTCCCAGAGGATGGACTCTTCTCAAATGATGATGCCAACAAGACAATGGACCCACAGTTCTTCTCAGGCGCAGCTGGTCCAAAACTCGTGAGCAACGTGGCAGAAATCATCATCACTGATCGCCCTGAGGCACCAATCCTGGATGTTTCAGTTGGTGGTTCCACGAAGAGCTACACCCTCTCTGGAATAATGGGGTTGGAAGCTATTTCGGGACTCGGCGGATACAAGAACCGCGTTGGTACTCTTGTAGGTCCATCAGACTTTGAGGGCGTCGCCATGTTGACTCTCTTGAGTGATGTTGGCATCCTTCCGGCGAACTATGAGCTGGTTGCGGTTGCGAGTGATGGTTATTCTGTCACCTATGGGCAGGATGTGGTTCAGGGTACCACAACGGGGTACAACAAGACAACAGGTGATTCTCTTGGAGAGATAGACTGCAACATGATTGTCGCCTACTATGAGGAAGGCGAGCCAGTATCTGGCGACATTCCCCTACGAATAGCCTTCATCAATGACGAGGGCCACCTAACCGATAGTTTCCTCTGGCTGCGAGAAGTAGTGAACATAACAATCAGAGACTTGGGAGCCAAGATTCTCACTGTGAAAAGAGGAGAAACACTCCAGAGCTACACTCTCCTTGAGTTGATGGACATGCCATTCGTGACAGGAAATGGTGGCTACAAGAAGTCATCGGGAACCATAGTTGGGCCCTACGAGTACACAGGCGTTGTAATCGAGTACCTCCTGAATCAGACTGGGACTCTGCCTGTTGAGTACACTGTTGAAATCGTCGCAGGTGATGGATACACCACCTACTACAACAAGAGCCAAGTTGATGGATGGTTTGAGGCGTACAATGCAACAACAGGTGACCCTGTTGGAGGGCAAGAGTGTCAGATGATTCTGGCATACTACGAGGATGGCCAACCTGTTCCAAGCGGAGGACCACTTCGAGTTGCCACACTGAACGCTGACGGATACGTGACTGACGGCCATTTCTGGGCAAAATACGTCGTCAACATTACCTTAATCGACGAGGTAGAACCTTGGCAGTTGGAATTGCAGGGAGTTCAACAGTGGAACATGACACATGACGTGTACTACTGTCTGGCATCTTGTCCCCATCATCGGACAGAGATTACACGGAACGGTAGCATTTACGCGGGAGTCCCACTCTGGACAATCATAGCGTCAATCGATGGAGGAGAAGACACTCATTACACCTTCAACATCTCCCTTGCAGTTTCAGGTTACAACGTCACCATATTCGATGGTGCTGGAGGAATGACAAACTTCACATCAGTCGAACTTGCTGGCAACGATGATATCCTCATCGCAGGTTGGGCCAATGAAAGTCTTCTCGAGTCACCTGATTGGCCACTAAAGCTAGTCACTCCATCAGGAGCTGTGCTGGGCAATGTCGTCGAGATTGAAATGTGGGGATGGGAATAGTCAGAGGATACTCGCAGCAGCTGACCTGTGTCCGCTCGGGGTGATATGCCAATAGAAACGAGGGTAAGTTGAGAAAAATCATGGGCTTACTGGACGGCTTTCATGTAGATCTAGCAGGAGCCGATGGCAAGACTATTGCCACTGAGCGATTGGCGACTCTGGAATCTCTGCTCCACGAGAGCTTTGGAGAAATCAGTCTGGACTCTGCAACAAGACTCAGAAGCAAGAAGAATGTCGTTCTCCGTCTTGTTGTGCGGTCCCCGCTCCCTGAGGCCTATGAGAATCTAGTCACCAAGATGTTCATCTCGGACCGATACCAAAACGAGCTGGAAAGGCTTCAAGTCAGCCTAAGAGAGGGCCTCAACGTTCCCGAGATAATCGCAGCTAGGGACGGAGTCATTCTGATGACGTACATCCCAGGGGACCTCTTCGTCACGAGAATCAACCATACCTTTGACTCATATCTGGTTGACCAACTGGCACTCTGGTACTACCAATACCACGCCATTCATGAGATGATCAAGGGAGATCCGAGACTCAGGAACTTCATCTGTACCAATGAAGGTATAGTTGGGCTTGACTTTGAGGAGTCCCGGAAAGGTCACTGGATGTCTGATATTGGAGGCGTGGCAGCAAGCTTGCTTGATACTGACCCCATTGATGACATCAGAAAACGAAAGCTAGCTTGGCGATTCCTCACTAGTTACCTATCTTGTCGGTCCGAATCTCGATGTGAGGAAACAGACAGTCTGTTTGTCGACACAATAGCCAAGGCACTCAAACAGACCAATCATTGGAGAAAGGACGAGAGGATATTCGCTCTCTCCGAGCAAATCAGGGCAGAGGGTATCCCGATAGACTAGTCGCCGGGATCTTCCCCAACGTTCTTATTCCGGATTTCATTAGTGATATGCACAGGCAAACATATCAGTGTGACTCTCGATGTCCAGGCAGAAGATAACAACAGTTTTAGTCATTGCGATAGTGCTCTCTAGTACTGCCGTGGTGGGTCTATCCTATCTTCAGATTGCAGTGCGAGAGGATGATGACCTCAACTTCTACGTCTTCGGAGACTCGCAGGGTTATCAGGGCGGAATCGAGCAGATAGCTGGACTGGCTAATCAGTATAGGCCTGATTTCGTGATTCACTGTGGAGACCTCACACCTTTTGGCCAAGAGGAGCAATATTCAGCTGTTTCAAAGGCATTGAACGCAATTGAAGTGCCTGTGCATATCACTCCAGGTAATCATGATATTCGACTAGGCGGCGGTTCTCGATATGTGGCCTATTTCGGCCATGCAAGATACTCTTACGACTTCGGCCAAGCTCATTTCACATTCTTCAATACGTCAGCAAATGATGTTACTGAGGAAGAGTTCAGATGGCTAAAGAACGATCTATCTCAAGCTCAAGCAGAATGGAAGTTCGTCTTCACCCACATCCCACCCTTTGATCCTCGAGTTGGCCATGAACACTCTCTGATGAATGAAACAACTTCATCCCGACTGATGGCATTGTTCAGCGAATACGATGTGAACACAGTGTTCACGGGGCATATCCACATGTACAACGTGAGCATCCGTAACGCAGTAAGATACGTGATTACAGGAGGAGCTGGAGCAAGTCTCTATGCCAATGCCTCAAACGGAGGAATACATCACTTCGTCAATGTCACACTCTCCAATTCGAATCTGATTCTTGAGATGGTACCCCTTCAATCGCCAGATCTTCCGCGCGATGCTGTGATAGTCAGGTCCACTGACGAAGATGTGACTCTCAGTGTGAGAGACCTTCAGGTGATGGCCGTTGTGGACGGATTCTCTTCTTTTCAGAATCGGTATGGTAATTGGAGATGCTATGGAGAGTATAGGGGTGTCAGAGTCTCAGACCTTGTCGATCTTGTGGGTGGAATGGACTCAGATGAAATCGTACGAGTGACATCCTACGACGGATTTGCTCAGGACTTTCATTGGAGCAACGTGTATCCAAATGCTAGCTGGTATTCAATACAGGGACACATGATCCTTGCCTTCGAGTACAATGGCACAGCAGTCCCAGATTGGTCCGATGGCATCCGCCTAGTCATGCTCCCTCCAGATGAAGGCTATAGTAACGAAGACTGTCTTTACACATCTTCAGCCGGGACTGGCTGTCATGTGTATGAGTCTGCGGGTGCTAGATGGGTCAGGTTTGTGTCTTATGTCGAGGTGATTCAGGGGTGATTGATGAAGAACCTCTGCTTTCGACACGCGATATCGTCACCATCGCCATTCTAGGTTCATTGGGGGGAGCACTCAGCACATTTGTAGGATATCTGGGCAATCTGATCAACCTCACACTGGGAGTACCGTTTGGAGCAGGGCAGTTCATGGCAGGACTTCATGTCTTCTGGATTGTTCTCATGCGCGTAATCGTGCCTAGGTCAGGTGTGGGAACTGCCGGAGGGCTTCTGAAAGGGCTAGTAGAGATGTTTACTGGGAGTACTCATGGTGTCGTCATAGTCATCGTATCGCTGATACAAGGCGCAATAGTTGATGGGGCAGCCTTCCTTGGCGGTAATCCCAAAAACAACGGGACAATCTCAAGACTGGTATGGTGGTTTGGCGCTGGAATCTCGTCGGCATCCAACGTCATTGTGTTCCAGCTATTATATTTCTCAGGAGTCCCCATTCTGTATATCGCGCTCATAGCAACTCTTGCCTTCTGCTCAGGTGTGATATTCGCGGGGTTCTTTGCTTGGGAGACCCTTGAATTCCTCAATGACACAGGAGTGATGTCGTATGCTTTCCTCACCTCGAGATCCCCCGCTCGAAGTCGTAGAAGCTTTGTTCTGCGTAATTTCCCTGCAATTGCGCTCGTGCTCTTTTTGACACTCGGGTCGACATTCTACGTAGTCACGGTTGCAAGAACATTCGCTGACCCATTCTCTTGTGAGGTAATGGGCTTGGTTGAGAGTCCCTACGTGTTCCAACCATCTGCATTCACCGGTCAAGAAGTTACAATCGAAGCTGAACTTATCGGAGCCTATACGCACATTCCACCAGCGAACTACTCTGGATATCTTGTGAGTACTATTCTATTACAGGCTCTCCCGCAAGAGGATGCCAGCAGTCTCCGAATAGTAGCGAGAGACGGATACACTGCCCTCTTTGACCTATACACAGTCATGAATGACCCCAGATTTCTACTGACTGAGGCAGATGATGGGCTATGGTTGATAGCAGGTGACTATGACGGGTCTTTGTGGGTAAGGATGGTGACCAGATTAGAAGTAGGCTAGGGAGATGCCATGCTGGAAGTCCGGAACCTATCCTTCTCATACGATGGACTGACCACTGTTCTTGATTCTGTTGAATTCAGACTCAGTCCTGGAGAAATAGTAGGGATGTTAGGACCAACAGGATCAGGGAAGTCCACTCTTGCCAAGATACTGTCAGGATTCATTCCTAGGGTCATACCTGGCACCTTCTCAGGTCAAGTCAAGATTAGCGACACGGATGTGACCAGCCTACCCCTCTCCGAGCTGGCAAGACACGTTGCATTGGTACAGCAAGACCCAGAAGGGCAGATCTGTACTCTGCAGGTTTCAGATGAGGTGGCCTTCGGGCCAGAGAACTACCTCCTCGAGGCATCTATCATAGGAGGCATGGTTGCAGACTCGCTAGAAGCTGTAGGCGCCGGTCATCTGAAAGACAGACCGACCTATGCTCTCTCAGGCGGCGAGAAACAGCGGGCCGTAATAGCAGCTATGCTTGCATGTCGACCGCAGTATCTGATACTTGATGAACCATCATCCAGCTTGGACCCAACTGGCGTCGCAAAGCTTCGAGAGGTCCTTCTTGCTCTGAAACAGGAGAATATCGGTGTCCTCTGTATTGAACATCGGCTGCCAACAGTCCTCCCAATAGCAGACCGGATTCTGGAGCTCAATGATAGCCGTCTTTCTAAATGGGATTCAGCGGTTAGCTCGCACCAAGAAGTGATTCAGAGTGAAGACACAAAGTTAGGCATAGGTCAGCCGATCATCAGGACGGAGAAGATTTCCTTCTCCTACGGTGAACGTACTGCCCTCAGGGATGTGACATTTGCGGCCTACCCTGGTGAGATAATCGCCGTGATGGGTGACAACGGGTCTGGCAAGACGACACTTCTGAGTCTGATTGGTGGTCTGCAGAATCCAGATGCCGGAGAAGTCTATCTAGAAAATCATCCCATCGGCAGCCTCGCGCCTAGCGACCTGGCAAGGCGCGTCGCAATGGTGTTTCAGAACCCGAACCATCAGATCTTTGAGAAGTCTGTCTGGAAGGAACAGATCCTGAGTCTGCAGGTTCTAGAATTGTTAACGGAGGATACTCGGGAAGAAGCTAAGCGACTCCTGAAACTGGCTGGCCTTGAAGACATCAAAGAGCGTAATCCCTTCTCTCTAAGCCATGGTCAGAAAAGAAGACTGAATGTAGCTTCTGTGATTATCCACAATCCTCAGGTGTATCTGTTTGACGAGCCCTTGATCGGCCAAGATCTACCCGGAAGACAGCTAATGGCTGAAACAATACGGAAACGAGCAGAAACAGGGGGTGTTTCAATGATAGTGACTCATGATACCGCCTTTGCTCTGCATCACTGCAATCGCATTCTCTTCATGGAAGAGGGGTCAATCCTACTTGATGGCTCTCCCACCTCGGTGATGGAGCGGCTTGAGAAGATGGGAAGATTGGAATACGTAGAAACGGAGGTGGGGGCCTGAGTTGAGTTCTCGGCTCGGCTATGTGCAGAATGACAGCTTTCTTCATAGGCTAAATCCTATGACGAAGTTCCTCTCACTTGTATTAGTCATTTCAGGCATTCTAGTATACCCAAGTTGGATACTTAGTGGACTCATTTTCTTCCTCATTCTGACTGGGTTTGCAGTAGCCGGCGTGAGTCTACGGCTTGGCATGAACCGCATCAAGTTCCTGATTCTCTTCTCTGTATTATTGCTGGTCTTTCAGATTCTTCTAACTCCCAATGGCGTAGTGCTGGGTCACCTTGTTCCAAGAATCGGTGGTCTTGGACCTTTGTTTCCCGTAACCGACTTCGGGCTTAGTCGGGGCCTTGGGATTTCATTACGCTTCCTCCTGATTGTATTTGCCAGTATGTTATTTGTGTCAGTGACTGACCCAACCCTGCTCTCCCACTCTCTAACCAAGTTGGGAATACCATACAGGTACAGCTATAGTCTTGTGATTGCGCTTCGATTCCTTCCACTCTTTGACTATGAAACCAATGCCGTCCGATTGGCTCAGAAGTCCAGAGGTATTTCTCCGAGTGTCGGTGGAATTGAGAGAACTCTACGGACGATTCGTTATACGTTCTTTCCGCTGCTAGTGTCAGCACTCTCCAGGGTCGAAGCGCTGTCCCTGTCAATGGATGGGAGAGGATTTGGCTATAAAAGGGAACGAACGTACTTGCGGTGCTCAAGCTGGAAACTCATGGACTACTTGGTCATGGCTTCCTCTATTGGATTCTTGCTGCTGTGCATCGCACTTAGTGTTGGTGTCATCCCACTTGTCTTGGCTTGAATCTGGGTCCATTGTCACACTCCCTCTTCCTCCAGAAGACCTTGGAGCTTCAGGGTGCCGGGCCACTCGAAGACGTGCGTTGAGAAGAAGACTAGCGAAGATATCTTCTCTGCAAACGGGGCCTTCTTCAGCTGCCTCATTATCTGATCTGCCTTTTCTAGCTGCTCTACAACACACCGTGCGAAAATCGTGGGTGATGTCGCCGAAATGAAAGGAGACCAAAACTCGTGTTGATATCTCTTTCTCAACCAATTGACAATCTCGTCTGCAGACGCGGTCGCCGAATCCCACTCGATTCTTACCAGAACTTCAGTGAGGCTACCTGATCCGAGACTCCAGAAAACTGAAAGATGGACTGCGCCACCGTCTTGGAGTTCGTTCAGCGCTCTCCTGACTCTTCTCGCCGTAAGACCTGCTCTCTTCGAGATGTCTGATATAGCCATGCGGGGATCTTCAAGAAGGGCCTTCAAGACTTTCAGATGCGTCTTTGACAGTTCCATCTTCTTGCCTTTCGGGTATACAAGAATGTGAATGTCCACGTTTGTCGTTGGTTTCATTGATCGCAGATGTCCGCCAAGCTCAAGGATTCCCTTAGGCCCGGTCGCGAATGCAAATACGCAGTATAGGCTGCCGATTCCGCATGCGACAGGACTCACTTGGATGGCGTCTATGCTTTCGCCGATTTGTTTCATGAACTCCTCAGGGAATTCTGTTCCGTCTGTCTGGACAAGAGCAATTACAAGTTCCGCCCCAATCATCTCTAGAGAAAGGCCGACGATGAATCGTCTGATCAGACCTTCATCTAGCAGTCTGTTTACGCGCTTTTTTATCGCGTTGGCAGTCATGCCGAACTTGCGAGCCATTGCCTCATAGGATTTTCTGCAGTTTTCATCTAGCTGCAGGATTATGCGTTTGTCTATCTCATCCACTGCTACGACAGTCCTTCCATTGCTTGGGTCACGAAACCAAATGTCCGAGTCAATTATGTTTCGGTTCATTTCAGAGCGTGAGTGTGGAGCTCCACAAGACCGCTCTTTTTATATTCTACATTGATTAATAGTCCATTTATTCTAGGACGGAGGAGATGAGATTGGCTAATGCCGGTTTGAATCGAAAGGAGAGTTTGCTGAAGATTGCTGCAGTCGCTATTGGTGCCGTGCTAGTAATATCATCTGCAGCAATGTTTGATGTATTGACAACAACCATACCTTTGGACACTTCAGCCAACGGAGATGTGAAAACGCTCTTTCAGAACCGTCCTTGTGAAGTGAAATCAGTTCTGACTGAAGATGGTTCGACGTGGGTATCCTTTGATTCAAGTCCACCAGGCACCCCGGCCGAGGCCCACGTTACTGTTTCAGACACATCAGGGTTAACCATTGTAGCAGATTTTCATGGGTTCTGGAGAACCGACCACACTTTGAACGGAACAGGATATGACTACCTTGACATGCCTGGTGCCAGCTCGACACAGGCACCGGGGTCACCAGTTCTGCCTTGTCTATTCGAGTATGTGGAGATACCTCACAATGTCGATGTTTCGATTGAAGTTCTAGCGTTTTCAGCTGACACAAGAAGTGGGTACAACATTAGCCCAGCCGCAACTGAAGACATTCCATTCGTAGCTGAAAGAACACTGAATGTAACTCAATCAACAGTCCCACCCTTGAATTTCAGTCAAGTGTACTCTAATGACGCCTTCTTCCCAGGGATCGTCACACGCCCCGAAGGAGGAAATAGCACTTCGCCATTGATAATGAGGGGTCATAGACTGATGGGACTGAGTTTCTATCCAGTCCATTATAATCCAGTAAATACAACGCTGTTGGTGTATTCACAAATAGTGATCAAGTTGAAGTACAGCACACCAGCACAGATTCAGCCGATTGCGGAGCATCTACGCTCGGAAGCTTTTGAACGGATTCTACTCAATACTCTATTGAACTATGACTCATGTCATATCCTATTCGCACCAGAAATCGGAATAGCTGCGTCCCGAGAAGAGGCGCCGCCTGGGTTTGTCGAAGGTGCAGAGTATCTGATTATCACGAATGATACGTTGAAGCCACAGGCCGATAGGCTAGCAGAGTGGAAGGAGCGGAAGGGGATTCCCTCAGCAGTTGTGACTATCACCAAACAGGATGAAGACGAAAAAAGAGCTGAGGTGAAGCAGATAGTAGCAGATGCCTATGCAGAATGGCATCCAGCGCCCACTTATGTGCTACTTTTGGGTGATGTTGAATGCATTCCAGCCAATTATGATTCGCTACACTGGTCTCCAGCATTCATACCTTTCACCGGTTATATCGCGTCTGACTTGGGTTATTTCAACATTGACGGACATGGCTATTTGCCAGATATGATCTATGGTAGAATATCGGTAGATACGGAAGAGCAAGCTCGGGCAGTTGTCAACAAGATCCTTCAGTATGAAATAGACCCACCTATGGACGAATCATTCTACGATAGTCCGTTTCTCGCAGGGGATTTCTATGATGAGAATTATGACGGAGTGGAGGATGATTTGTATCCCTTCGTAACCGCTCTTGAGAGGATAAGACACTACTTGAAAGATGAATACTCGGTTCATATCAACTATTCATGTGCATTTCTTCACTATGACCGTGGATCAGATGGGTTTGTGTCTCCAGCCGAGCCATATCCTGGCATATACCTAGAAGACCTCGAGTTTGTGATAGAAATAGAGGGTTCGAGATTGGTTGCCGACTCAATCTACCCGGATTATCCGAATTTTGGCTGGCTAATCGGATATGACAATCCTGACTGTTATGATCTTATGAGAGCGAATATAACCCTCAATATCAATGACGGGAGATTCTTTGTCCTGTACTATGGGCACGGTGGGTCAAAGAATATGGTTCACGCTCTAACACTCCAGAGGGACTGGATAGAGGGATGGCAATTTCCTTTCTTCAATACAAGCTACTTCTCAGATCTGAGTAATGGTATCGAAACTCCATTAATAGTAAGCATAGCGTGCAGTACGGGATGGTTTGACGGTGAAGATGATCAGGACCACATGTTTGTTGGCATTCCGCTCGGCCATAATCGATTTGAGGACTGTGAGAATGAGTGTTTCGCTGAGAACATAACGAGGCTGGAAGGAGGAGGTGCTGTCGCGGCGATTTCACCCTCGCGTCCCGCATGGTCCTTGATCAGCGCACATCTGATGGACGGGATAATCCAAGCTTTCTGGCCGGGATTCCTCGAATCAACAAATCAACCGCTTTATGAGATGGGAGCAGCGCTAATCTTTGCTAAACTCTATGCCAAAGAGAAGTGGGATGATTTAGGCGTGGACCTTTTACGCAAAGTCGAAACGACCTTTGAGGAGTATCATCTCTTTGGAGATCCTGAAACCCAGCTATGGACTGATACACCCACATGGATCAATGTATCCTATCCAGATTCAGTCGGAACATCAAGTCCTCAGAGATTCGCCGTGACAGTGGTTGAATCGTTAACGGGGGACCCAATAACCTTCGCAAAGGTCTGTATTCAACAAGACAGTGCCAATGATGAATATGATGTATATGAAGTTGGATATACAGACTCCAACGGACAAGTCATCTTCGAAGTAGACCCTACAGCCAATCCTTCACACCTCAATGTGACAGTGACAAAGCATAACGTCAGACCCCACATTGGATATATTGATGTTATTCATAGTGAGGCAAGTATCTCTGTTTCACCGAATCCGGTAATTGGAGGAGATACACTCACAATAGCATTCAATGAATTCCTAACAGAAACGGCCAAGACTATCATCATTGATGGATATCACATAGTAGATTTGGCGGCCGGAATTGCCGATTATCCTTGGCAAGTTTGGCCAGGGCCCACTCGGTTCATGAATGTGCGGGCATGGTCATCGACCGGTGTAGCAGTTGATTACTTCCAACGCGTTTCTTCGGATGATGGTCCAGACCCGTATCTCTATTCTCAAGACGATCCAAGCACCTGGGATGACCCTGCGGGAGAAGCAACCTGGGACAACCCCGACATCGACATCTCCCTTGATGGGGTCGCTGTTGAGTGGATGACTCAGAACGAAGAACATGAAATTGTAGTAACTGTACATAACAACGGTATCATTGGCGCTGATTCCACAACAGTGATTCTTTCTTACGCTGCGTTTGGTGGGGGGGTATCTTGGTCAGAAGTTGGCAGGACTACAGTTTCACCAACTCATGATGCGCCAGAGACAGCTACTTTCAAGTTTACACCAACACTTGCTCATGGTGCTTGTCTGAGAGTGGACCTTTCTCATCCAGATGAGAGAGGCGAGAACAAAATCAACAACATCGGATACGAGAATGTCAATGTTGTTGAAATGGCTTCACCGGGCTTGGGGACATTCCACGTCGGGAATCCAACAGATAGTACTGGTTATGCCCTCATCAAGGTAAGACAACTAGGGACCCACGAAGATGTATGGAACACTTCAATACTAGAATACTCCTATCAAGCAATGAATGCTGGAGAAAGTGAAACAGTCAAACTATTCATCGATTCACTCCACGACTTGAATGATGATGATGGGCGATTATTCAGAGTAGAAATCTACTTCGATTGTGCCCTAGTAGGTGGCATGATTTTCAATGCCACAAAGGTGAAGGAACCCGGCATCGGTATCATCGAGTTGATCATTATAGGAGGAACAGCGATCATCGCGATAATCGCGGTCATCGTAGCTGTCAGACGAAGAAGATAATGAATATGGATTGATCTTAGTTTGCTTGAAACTGAGCTGGTTCTTTCAGATATGAGAAAACCATCCTACATCTCTCAATTATGGAGCAGGGTTTTTAAGGAACATGACATAGAACAAATCGATATTCGCGCTATTGGGAGAGATGCGAAATTGGACTGGAAGGACATCTTAATCATCCTACTTGTCATAATTGTCATCATCCTCTTCTTGGAAGGTCTGACATGGATTGACATCATACCCAATGTTCCTCGGCCCTGGCCATAGTCAAGTCAGAGTATTCACATACCTCTTGAAATGGAAGAGAATGGTAGCAGTCTGTGTTCGGTACTCTGTGATTGTGAAGACTATACAGTTGAATTGCTAGGTGACATCAGATAGTTCAGATGGTCGCTCTCTCCATCAGGAGAAACTTGAGAAATGGAGTGGAAAGATTATCTCATCATATTCCTTCTAATCATAATTGTCATCCTACTGTTGGAGAGTTTCTACATCATCGATCTAATAGATCCTCGTGGTATCACAATACCATGACGCATACAGACTGTGTCCCGAAGAACCCCGATCATGAACACTCAAACAAGGAATCAGCAACACTGCCAGATGGCCCTCTAAGGATTTGGACACCTATAGCTTTCTCTGCAATCTGTCGAAGTAAGGTTTCAAGAACTGAAGATTGTCTCTCTCGGAGAGTGATTGAAGCTGCGGGATTATCTCTCTTAGAATCGTTTCATCATTGTTCAATATAGCAATCTCAGCCTTGAGCAACAAGACCTGACCTAGCACTCCAGGAAGATCCTCAGACAGGGCTCTTTCTTCCAAGATTGCCAATGAGGGAGAGACTACCTCTTCTGTTTCGCCGGACATGATTTCGATTCTTGCTAGTTGATGCAAGAAGATGTTTTCCATAAGAAGCGCCGTTCCCTGTTGCTCGTAAATTTTCAGCCCTTGTTCGATACTACTCAGTGCCAAAGGAAGATCTCCGGCTTCCATTTCCATCATTCCTGTTACGAAATGAAGCCAGGCAAGTTGATCTTCATTTCCACCCTTCAGGATCGATTCTCTCGACGAGTCAAGTAGTGCCTGAGCTTCTATGAGCCGTTTCAAGAGGATAAGTGACCAGATTTGGAACAGTCTAGCGTGATTTAACAAATAGGGTCTAGCCTGGAATTGGTCCTCGGCCATGCATCCCCATTCAAGACCGGATTCAGGTTCTCCTATTGCATTGTAAAATAGAGTCAGGAAAGAAGCAGCATTGCCAACATCCATACCTGCTCTTTCTCTAATATTGACAGCTTGTAGACATCGTTTGATTGCACTATCGAACTCACCTCTTATTGCATCGAGAATACTCAGGTAATGGACGATGTCCGAATAGTTCCCAGGGATTCCTAGACAAGATTCAACAAGTGTATAGGCTTCTTCTAGTGCCGCCTTGGATTCCTTTCTATCAAAGTTCATGGTGATGCTTCCCTTCTGGGTGAGAAGGTGGGCTTTTCGAAGCCTGTCATCAAGTTCCTCAGCAATCTGGATTCCTCGTTCAATACAACGGAGTCGCTCCTCAGTGTCGCCATCTATTTGGGCGCGAATTGCCAAGTAGCTATCCAGAACGATCTCATAGAATCCGAAGTGTGGATTGCTATCTATGAGTTCCCGTATTCTCTCTAGGGTTGAAGTCTGATACATCGTTGTGGGATAGTTGCTCATATCCACCTCAAACTTCATGAAGTTCATTTCCAGAGCTATCCAATCTGCAGGGTCTGTTGCAAGGATTGCGTCTGCCAACTCGTGGACTTTCTCTACATCCTCATATGTACCCTGATACGCAGAAGAGAAGTACAAGTGAGGCCCGAGCATTCGATGGTGCCCGTATTTCTCTCTAATCTTGTCAACAACTCTGTGATCCAGCGCAAGCATGGAATGATGAATCGCGAAGTAGACAACCATAACCGGGCTATCAGTTTCGAGTACTAGTCTTCCCAATCTTTGAGCAAAGTCGTGATAGTCCGAAGCCTCCGTCATGACTTTCTCTAGCACATTCCTAATGTCTTCATCGATGAATGGGAAATATTGCGCTATTGTCCCAATTGGTTCCATTGTCGAAAGACGCACCTGAATCATCATTGCTTTGATGATTGCAATGCGCTGGTCTATTTGTGAAGTAGGATATGAATCCCATCATTTGGCTTCAGAAACTGGCAGTTGGATGATCCAAGACAGATGCTTCCGACACACCACGTCTTTATGAGGAGGCTACCACTGACCAGTCAGGGGGAAGATATCATGAGTCCTGAATTCAGAAAGTGGCCCTTGACAAGTCTTAGCGGCGTTCTTGTGATCCTACTCTACTGCGGCTTCACTCTTACCTCGTGGGCGTTCTATCCAGATCCATTCGGACCGCTGACTCACTACCTGAGTAGGCTAGGCAACTTCAACTACAGTCCATTCGGAGCTTACTTCTATAACCTAGGTTGTATCCTCACTGGGCTGGCTCTATTTCCGTTCTTCGTGGGGCTCTACGAATGGCATACCGACAGACTGTATCAGAAGGTGCCACTCTTCGTTGGACAGGTAATTGGAATCCTATCAGCCATCGCACTGATCATGATTGGCGTCTTCTCAGAGGACCAAGGCAGCCCTCACATGACAGCGTCCTCGACTTTCTTTCTTCTGAACTTCTTCGTGTTGATCGTGGTGAATGCCACGCTTCTTTTGCACCCGAGGTTCATCAAGCTCATCGCCATCTATGGCTTTGCAATCGACATCCTAAGCCTCAGTTTCGAGCTCACAATTGGCGGACCAATCACTGAGTGGTTCACCGTCTTTGGGGCTCTCTTGTACGTGTCATTCATATCATTCAACACCCTACAGCCTAGATGGCGGCCAGCAGGACCCAATGCATAAAAATCATAAGCGTCTGTTTCTGACAATCAAGCGCAGGTACAGCAAGCAAGAGGCACATTCTCACACGTGGTCCAGTGAGGGGTCAGTCCCGTTTCGCAGCACCAAAAGAGGAACAACCTAGTTTTGAGGAACCTGCAATTCGCACAAGCGAGAGTATACAATATGAGTTACGATAGAGAGCCTGTTGAGGCTACAGTGGCCGAGTTGAGGCCAAGGATGAAGAACCTCACCATTTCCTTCAAGGTCTTGGAGAAGGGTGAGGAGCGCGAGGTCACTTCGCGTCAGGATATGACCACACACCGCGTCTTAGATGCAGTAGTCGGAGATTCAACCGGGACAGTTGCAGTGCCCCTTTGGGACGACACTATTGACAATATAGAGGCTGGCAAGACATACACTCTCAAGAATGGATACACTGGCCTGTTCAGAGGCAATTTGAGACTGAACATCGGCAAATATGGTGAACTCTCAGAGGCAGAGGAGACCATTGAAGAAGTGAACACAGAGAATGACATGTCAGCAGAAGAGCACGAGGACACACGTCGACGGAGAGATTACGGTGGTGGTGGCCGAAGCTACGGTGGCGGAGGCGGCTACGGTGGACGAAGTGGCGGCTACGGTGGCAGAGACCGCGGTCGTAGTGGATACGACAGACGTGACAGGCGGCGCAGATACTAGCGTGTTCTCACCTCAATAGAAGCTTCACAGAAGCATCTACCGATATAACAAGGGGCGCCTCAATGGAGTCGCCCATCCCTTCCTTTTTCATCCAGACTCAGAGCTTATTAGCGGGATGCCGATTCCTGACATCATTGCAACGAAATTCGTCTAGGCGATGGAATTGGACGAGATTGACAAGAGAATCTGGCAGGAACTTGGCTCCAATTGCAGGTACTCTTTCCAATATCTTGGTGACAGACTTGGAGTCAGTGCGAACGCTGCAAAGAAGCGGGTTGAGAAGTTAGTGGACACAGGTTTCATCAAGAGTTGGTATCTAGGTATGAGGCCGGCTATGATAGATGCTCAATTCGCATTCATAGAGGTGGCGACTGATGGTATTCAAGATGACGACATGCTCGTTGAAACGTTAAGCAGCAATGAAATGATATATGTCGTTCTTCCGTTGACCACTGGAGATTATGTTCTTCACGCCGAGTTCATAGGTGCATCTGGCCTTCTAGAGCTAACATCTTTCATCCGTCAGGTTAGCGGCATACGCAAGGTGAAGGTCCACCCGACAACTGCTAGTCCGGGCAAGAAGATGGAGCTCAACTCTCTACATCTCCGTGTGCTATCGTGCTTGGTGAAAGACCCAAGAATGTCAGTGAGCGATATTTCAAGGAACTCGGGCCTCACAGCTCGTAGGGTAAGAAAGTTGGTGGACGAGCTAATCGACAGTGATGCTTTCGATTTCAGCTTCTTCTGGAACCCAAACGCTGGAGACAGCATGGCATTCATAGCGAAAATCGAGTATGACTCTCGAGTAGCCAAGTCGGATGACATAGATCGCAGAATTCGAGAGGAATACTCCCTTGAGTACTTCTATTCTCATGTTTCGGCTATCGAACCAGTGATGTTCAGCGTGTTCATGGTTGACCACCTCTTTGACATCGAGAAGATATCAAGGGCAATCAAGAAGTTCCCAGGAGTGGCTACGGTAGGTACGATGATTTACTATTCTGCTATAGTCCTGTTTCCCCCCACACGGCTTCGGCTGGAGGAGATGTTATCCGAGTATAATCTAGGCTCCGACTAGAGGATTCATACCAAGGAAACAGGATTTTCGCTGGTGGCTTGCAGCGATGGTGGTTTGGTCCTAGCTGCTGTGAAAGTAAGTCCAGCCTAGAACGTCAATTCTCACCGCAGCTACTTGAAATTCGTTTCCATCCAATCAAAGAGGGGACTCCACGATCCTTCGGGAAACTCGGCGTGTTTTGCCCCTCTCGCAACGTAGAACTCCTTCGATTCAGAAGGAATCTCTTCGTAGAGTTCTTTGCAAGATTCTACCGAGAAGAGTTCGTCTGAGTCACCAATTCCGACAAACACTGGAATGTCTAGTCTGTCTGGAAACCTCTCGGTATCAAAACTCACAATCCTCATGAAGCGAAGGGTATACCTGAAGTTGAAGAGGGGGTCGTCCAGCCCTACCATCCCCTCACGCTGATACTTGATTACCGGCTTGCCTGGCGATACGATTGAGTTGGCGATTATCCTCATCTTCTGAATGGCTGACAGATCTCCGCTCGCCCCTTCACGTAGGGCTCGGCCGGCACTGAGAAGCACCGCCCCATCAATCTTGTCCAGACAGCGGCTCATTGCGAATATCGTTGAAAGCACACCGAGACTATGGCCAACAACCACCATCACCTCGTGACAATCACTCACGAAATCCATCGTTTGACAGATGTCCATTATGTATCGTTCTTTGCCTGGACAGTCACCCCGGCCACCATCGGACATACCATGACCACGCATATCCAAACCATACACGGTGAAACCTCTCTCAGTCAGAGGTTCAGCTAGCACGGAGTAGGGCCCACTATACGCAGTGATGCCATGGAGTATGAGAACAGCTGACTTCCGAGGATTCTCAGACCTACTCTCCCATTTCCTCAGGAACAATGTAAGACCATCCGATGTTGTGAGAAGACAGTGTGGTCCCTCGAAGCTCTCTCTCAGTGCCTTGATGTCCAGCGTCATCCAATCAAACCCATTCCCACTGTGATGTCTGTTGAAGTGAAAAGCCTTCGCACTCGTCCAATCATACAAGATGGACAACCAAGGAACGAATATAACTGACTCTCTCAAATGAAGTATGGTTAGGACATCTATTCCAAGTGGAATGTGTGGAAATGCCCAAAACTGCGCCTGCAGATTCGATAGGTCCGCAAGACGTACAGACTCGACCTGGCACAGTTCGACGATTCATCCAGCTTCTGACTGAACCCTCTGATGCCATTGTCAATGACACACTTAGAGTGAAGGCAAGATTCCTCTCTGCGTCCCTGATTCTAATGATAGTCGTATTCACCATCCTCCAGGGTCTGCAGGGCCACACTCTTGATAATCAACCAGTGTACCTGGCATTGGCGCTCATTTCACTCTCAATCTACATAGTGGGCAGAACAGAGTATGTCCGTTTTGCGGGTATCGCTACAACTCTTGTATTGGCGGTGATGCCTTTCCTTTTTCTATCATATAGCCCACAGTGGGATCCCACGCGTGTGGTGTTTAACATAGTAGTATGGCCCCTGGTTGCCGCCCTTTTCGGTAGTCAATTCTTGACACCATTACTCGAAGCTCTTCTGATTACCAGCGAAACATCTTTGCTGCTGGTCTACTGCCGTTTCCATCCGGCCCTTGACTTCATGATGGCTATTGAGCCAATCTTTGATCAAGCCGCTCTGTCAATCCTCGTTCTATTCTTCACATGGATGACGAATTACTATATCACTCAACTCGAATATCGCCAAGACGACCTCCAGCAGAGACAAAGGGAGCTGGAGGTATATACATCAGTCCTTACTCACGACTTGGGTAACGACATGCAGGTTCTCAGGGGTTCGGTGGAGTTGCTAGAGGTCACTGATGAGTTGAATCCGAGAAATTCACAGAATCTAGAAACTGCATTAGCGGTCAGTGACCGTATGGGGAATGTTGTCAAGCTCTTCTCGTCGGTTGGAAAACAGCGCGAGTTTGACTTCTTGTCTGCCCTGCAGGAGATTGCCACAAGCGCTGAGCAGGCATTTTCAGGAATGAAGGTCGAAGTCAAGGTCTGGCCGGGTGTAGATACTACCAGAGCTGGGGTGGGAATTCTTCTCCCTCTGGTTGTTGAGAATCTCTTGAGGAATACTGCAGAACATGCAGGTACAGAATCAGATGTGACAATCTCTATGTGGATGAAGGAGGATTCATTGGAGCTTCAGTACAGAGACAGTGGTCCAGGAATACCTGAATCAATTAGGCCTCGAGTCTTCCAGAAGGGTGTCACAACAAGGGAAAACGGGAAGGGCTTAGGCCTCTACCTTTCTCAGAGAATCGTGGAGTCTTATGGTGGGTCAATAGAACTAGTCATTGATGGCGAAACGGGCCATGACATGTTCCGAATCACAATCCCGACCCGATGATTTGGCGTAAGTCTGACCACGAATCAACACAACTTAACAATCACTCCCATCCATGAAGATTGTAGTACTCGTCTACCATTCGCACTATGTCAACAGTGGAACCCTTGGTGGGGCCTCTTGTCAAGGCTTGGCTTCGAAATCTTTCCGGCAGGGTGTCATCTTCTCTCTTCAGACCAAACTGCCGGTTGAGTTTCAACTGAAGATCAACAGAGTCACCCATCAGCTTCTGAAGCCTTTCAGGAGTGTAGCTAATCCCGGTGCCGGTTTCGAGCAACGTAGAAGCATTCTCGAAGTTGAGGATGTCCATGCATAGACCGATGTTCTTGCACATTGTCATCGAGTCTGTCAGCAGTGCGATTTTCTCAGAGTAGGTCACAAGTGCGGCCTTGCCCTCCTCCTCTAGTCTTTGGGCAGCCTTCTCCGTACCGAAGCGTTTCTTCGCTTCTTTCACGCGATTTGTCAGCTCGAAATAGGGCTCTGCTCGAAGATGATCGGCCCCCCGGGAGGCTATGGCATAGGTGAGGCCATACGCCTTGATTCCTCTGGGGTCTCCACAAATGACATCCAGCCCCTTGACCTGCATCACAAGCTTCTGTGCTTCTTCGCTGAATTCCTTTGACAGCCTTGTTGCGCCGTCTGCGAGTCTATCCCCCACTCCTTCCCGATGGGCTATCTTTCGAACTAGCTCCCGAATCTTGTCGACGTCTCCCCAAGTGATGCTCACACCTTCAAGGTCCTCTGTATTGAGGAGACCCTTCTCTTGACATTCCATGATCCACCCAATGACTTCTGAGGTCGAGATGGAATCCAACCCAATCTGATTGAGATACGCATTCATCTCCAACGCAAACGGCAAATCAGAACTACCGAGGCGTGAACTGAAACTGCAGAGTGTTTCGAACTCGGGCCCCTCAGCCTCGTGCTCTCCAGAGATATAGTATCGCGAACAATGAAGGTTGCAGTTGAAGCATGCCTTGTTCTTCACCTTAAACTCCTTGGCCAAGCGCTCTCCTGAGATGTCATCCGCGTAATCACAGATTCCATCTTGGAAGTGATTGGTCGGCAGAATGCCAATCCGGTTCAGGTCGCTTATGAGCATGGTTGTGCCCATTCGATAGCGCTTCTTGTATTCTCCATGCTCCAAGATTGACCTACGTATCTCAACCACCTCTTCTTTGAAAACCAAGGGGTCCGCAACCTGAACGGCACCCATTCCTCTGACAGCCACAGCCTTGAGCTTCTTTGAACCCATGACGGCACCCATTCCAGTTCTGCCACTGACCCTGTTTCCGCTGGATACGATCGTCGAGAAAAGGACGAGATTCTCTCCGGCGGGCCCGATAGCGGCGACC
>Ga0209427_10000496_pt1 | contig 41918 bp, 37 predicted proteins | sample DeeMarSWOR136_30_FD_187465 | JGI IMG/M metagenome (GOLD analysis project Ga0209427, IMG submission 187465) | Marine sediment microbial communities from White Oak River estuary, North Carolina - WOR-1-36_30 (SPAdes) (version 2) | ecosystem: Environmental > Aquatic > Marine > Intertidal zone >...
GAATTTCGTGCTTAGAATTTATTTAGGATTTCGGATTTAGTATTTAGAATTTCCAATGCAACGGCATTGGTGTCAGCGTATCTTTTTTATGCGCGTGCCGCGGTAGTAATGGCGTAGTATCTGCCGGTATTTCTTCCCGCAGTTGGCCATTTCAATGGCGCCGTATTGGCACATACCAACGCCGTGGCCAAAACCTCTGCCCTCAATGATGATTTTGTCGCGCCTAGTCTTGATATCGAAATAGTTCGACTTCAGCAACCCCCCGGGATCGCCGGGCCTTCCCAGCAGCGTTCTTATTCGATATGTCGGTATTTTGTATTCATCTTTGCTCGTCACAATGACGATCTCTCGGACCCTTTTGCTCCGTCTGTTTCTGCGTAATTTTAAGGATTTTATCAACTCACCTCTATTCAAGTTTATGTTTACTCTTCTGAGACGGTCCCTAATATGCGCGTAAAATTCCTTTTTTGTCATTTCTTTGTTCCATGCATAGTATGGACTCTCTTCACAATAACGGCAGCGAACGCTGCGTAAGTATGGCGGTGGATTTCCTGACCAGGCGTCATTGAAGTCAGCTGTTCTCCCACCGCACGTTGAATGATACTTGGCTTCAATAGGATCATTTCGATAAAACAGCACTTCACCCGCAGTGCTCTCTATTGCCCTATTGGTCATTTCCCTCTCACACCCAAGTCCTTTGTACACCTGGTCTTGCACTGTGGCATACAAGTCAAAACCCAAATCTGCATATTGATCGAGATGAGCGAGTGCGTATGTGCGTGCTGCGACGGCCTGAGCCTTGGCAGCTTCGAATTGTTTTTCTGAGAGCCCGCCTATTTCACACGGCACGACTCCTTTCAAATATTCCTCAAGATCCACAACATTGATGACCCATAAGTTTCCATCTATTTTTCTTATCTCAACACTACCGCGATACCTCTGTCCGTTGACAACTACTTGACCGTTCCTGGGTCCAAACAGCTGTGGAAACGTTTCTGCCACACTAACGCGGTAATTACGATGATACTTACCATTTCTAACCCCTCCAACATCCGCCCTATCGACGCCACACACTAACGCTACCCTTACCAAATGCTCTCGCCGCGGCCTGCGCACATAAGGCATGCAATTGGAACCCAAGACCACAGCCAAGACCAAAGCCAAGGGCCATTTTCGTCTTGCCATCTCAACTTTCACTTAGCGTCTCGCCCAATATCGCCTCCACTTCCTTGAGCATGTTCTTGTAGTGACTACCCTTCCAATACACTCGGTCACACTGTGGGCACTGCGCATATTCATCAAAATGTTTATATGTGAAATAGGGCACTCTTTTTTTTACCGCATCTTTTTCAACGTGGATTAATCTCTCGTTGCAGACAACACATCGAGTGAAGGGTTTGACTTCGTTCCAGAGATTGTGTCTATCTAACACAGCACGCAGTTGTTGCGCAGTTTTCGACGAATCAATAAAAAAAACATCCCGTTTGCCTCGCAACCTTGTATTACGTGTTAAGATTGTCCTCCCCTCCCTGCGCGCGCTGAGGAGAATCGCCATACCTTCATTAGAATATGCTGAATCAATGCCGATAATCCTGAGCAGCCTGCACAATTTCCCCAACATTCCATTACAAATGAATTTTGTTGCCATTAGTGCAACTAAGGTAGTCTCAGTAGTACATTAAATAAATGCAATAACCTATTCGGGTTTCGCTCAAGCAGATTTATGTTATGATTCAACATCATGATTGCGTCGATTGTCTTATCCATAGTTATTCTCTTCGCTTTCTTTGCGATCTCAACATCATAACACGTGTTGCTTGCCATATTCAATTTCCTGTAAAACACCAAACGGTACAACAAAAGTAAGGGGTAGTAAAGCTCCACTATTCTTTTGCGTTCATATTCTCTCGCAACATTGGCTGCACTCTTGAGCCGCATCGGCGTTCTCTTGAAAACATCCATGACGTCGGCTATCATACTACTCTCCCGAAGGGCCAGTATTTCTCCGGCACTGCCGAGTAGAAAATCATCTGTACCTTCATACACCACGGTTTTGATTTGCTCGTGACTCAAGTATGCAAAAGGCACCGTCTGACAACGTGAACGTATGGTGGGCAGCATGTATTCTGGTCTTGAGCTGGTCAGCACGAAGACCGTGTCGATCGGCGGTTCCTCAAGCGTTTTCAGAAAACAGTTGGCTGCCTCGTCCGTCATCCGATCCGCTTCGAGAATCAAGACTATGCGCTTCGCATCAACACTTGGCATATGTACTAAGCGTTCGCTCAAGGTCCTTATTTGCTCAATCAATATCGAAGCACGATCCTCGAGCTCGACTACGGTATTGTCGGGAAGATATTTCTTGGAGTATTCAAATATCTTCTCGGTCTTTTCTCTTATTTTTGAAGGAATAGGTGCAATCAAATGAAAATTCGGTGAATTCGGTGGGCAATTCAATGTTTTTGCTAAAGCAAATCCCAACATGCGCTTGCCCACACCACGCGGTCCTACGAAAAGAAGATTATAAAGTTTACTTTTCCTGACCGCTGTCCTGACAAATGTCTTTGCCGTCTCCTGACCAACGACGTCATCCAGGTAATCAACCACGGGTAATTATAGTGGAAACGGAAAGGCGGTCAAGATGCTACATCGGCACTATTCACTAAAAAAATACCTGCGCAGATTATTTCTCAATTCTTCGAGGCCGACACCCTTGGTTGCTGAAATCAACAATGCTCTTGGAAATTTCCTCTTGTACCTATCTCGTTCTTCATCGAATAACCGATCGATTTTGTTGAAAACCAATACTCGGTGTTTAGTGTCGGCATGTATCTCCTCCAAGACGTTATCCACCGTCGCGATCTTCGCCTCCAAATCCTCAGCCGTAGCATCGATAATGTGAATTAGCATATCGGCCTCGAGAACCTCGGCTAAGGTCGCATGGAAGGAAGCAATGAGGTCGTGTGGCAAATCCTTCAAGAATCCCACGGTGTCGCTAATCAGCATCTTGTGTCGGGGCGGCACGAAAAGAACTTTCGTGTTCGAATCAAGAGTTGAGAAAAGCTGTTCTGAGGTGACAAGTTTTGCCCTGGTTAGGGCGTTTACCAACGAAGATTTTCCGGCGTTGGTATAACCAACGACTGCTACCTTCGGGATACCGCTTCTTCGCTTGCGTTGTACCTTCTTCGAGTGTTCGATCTTCTTCAACATTCTCTTCAGGGTCGAAATTCTCTCTTTGATGCGCCTGCGGTCGACTTCCAGTTTCTTCTCACCCGGGCCTCGGGTACCAATTCCGCCGCCCAGTCTCGAGAATTCCGAACCCATCCCTACCAAACGAGGCAAGCGGTATTCGAGCTGGGCAAGCTCAACCTGCAGCTTCGCCTCCCTGGTGCGCGCATGTTTTGAGAAGATATCGAGAATTAGTGTTGTCCTATCAATCACGCGTACACCCACAATATCCTCGATGTTTCTGATCTGTGCTGCCGACAGTTCTGCGTCAAAGATCAAGAGGTCAATGTTGAGTTGTGCACCGATTTCTGATAGTTCTTTCGCCTTGCCAATCCCGAGGAACGTTGACGGCTCGAATTTCTTTCTCATTTGCATGAAGCTTTCAACCACTTCACCGCCTGCGGTTCTGGTCAAACTTGCGAGTTCTTCGAGTGACTGTATTACGCGCCAGCGCTCTGTTTTCTTGCTGACAACCGCGACCAGCAATACTCTCTCTTGATTATTGTCCGTAGGACGCAGCGTGATCTCTCGATTCAATCCTTATCTGACCTTCGTTTCACAAAAATGATGCGCTGTATAGTGGTCTCCAATGTTCCGACAGCCAAGATCATGATAATATAAGACATTACTCTCGGTCCCAGGACAGAACCGATGATGAGCAAAAAAATGCGTGTAAATCGCTCGAAGATTCCCACCCGGGGAGAAATACCCAAGCCTTCGGCTCTGGCTCGAGTATAACTTACCATCATCGAGCCAAAAACCGCCACGAGAATCCAAAACTGCATATAGTCTACTTTGTTGTAGTAGTATAAGTACAATCCGAAATAAATAATGAATTCGTTGACCCGATCTATAGTGGAATCAAGAAAACTACCCAGTTTTGAAATCATATTCTTACGGCGTGCTATCTCGCCATCAAAGCTGTCAAATATCCCACACCAAAACAAGAAAATCGCCGCGGCCCAGAAAACGCCATTTCTGTACAAGAAGCAGGCAATCACTGCTAATATCAGACTCGAAACAGTAATGACATTGGGGTGGACATTCAGCCCAACAAGAAAAGACACAATCGGTGAAACAAAGAATTTTCTGCCAAGCTCTTTAATTTTTGTCATCGCTACCTTCGAGGATAATGGTGAACTCTCCCTTGCTCGATTTCATATTTCGTAAAACCTCGCTCACGCGCCCACGGATTACCTCTTCATGATATTTGGTCATTTCCCGACACAACGCTACCTGTCGGTCACCGATCAATTCAAGGATTTCCTGAAGCAACCGCACGACGCGTTTCGGCGACTCGAAAAACACCACAGTCCTTTTGTCCATCTTCAGCTCTTCCAATATCCGTGTGCGCGCTCCTTTCTTTTTAGGCAAGAATCCTTCAAACACAAACCGATGTGAAGGCAGCCCGGACAGTGTGAGGGCGGTGATGATAGCTGATGGCCCGGGCACGGCTTGTACGGTAATCCCCTGGCGCAGGCATTCCCTGACGAGTATATAGCCAGGATCAGACAACAAGGGCGTACCGGCGCTCGTGATGAGCGCAACACTCTTATCCTGCTTCAGTAAGGAAATGAGTTGGGGAACCCGTCTTCGTTCGTTCTGTTCGTAATAAGAAATGAGTTTTTTCTTGATATTGTATCGCTTGAGTAGCAATCCCGTGTGCCTGGTATCTTCACACGCAACGATATCGATGTCTTTCAAGACCTGTACTGCTCGATATGTAATATCCCGGATATTTCCGATAGGTGTTGTGACTATGAACAGGGGCATCAAATTTTCAATTTCGTGTAGTCAAAGAATTGCAGTGATTTCAGGGCAAATCGGTAATCGGTCAGAATCTTCCTCGCGATTACTTCGCTCTCCTTACCCAGAAATGTTGAAAAAGAATCATATATGAGGTCAAATATCCTTGCCATCCCCTGGGCAAATACCTTAGGTTCAACTACAACCTCTCCAGAAAAGGAGAGGTCGGACTCGATTCGAAATTTTTCGACGAAAGGAAATTCTTTTTGCGCCGTAGACTTCGAAAGCATCGCGGTACGTAAGACCAGGGACTGCCCCAACGGATGAGCATATCCCTTCAAGAGTGCGGTGAAAATTTTACAAAACATCTCCACCTGGGCTGGCGTTGCCTGCTCGGCAATGACTTTTTCAATTCGGTCGAAAATTGCCACGTTTGTCTCAGGTTTCATCAAAATTGGATAGATTTCATCCTCCAATGCCTTTTCAGCACGCCCCGCAATGTAACACGCTGGTATAACGCCATTCTCAAAGCACACGAATGATTCATCGAGACCGAGTCTCATCCAGATGAAACCGTTGAATTTCGATTTCTTCAGCTTCTCAACGAATATTTTGGGTTGGATTCTAGACAAATCAACCTGAGTTTTGAGCGGCTTTAGTGTAACCGAAGAAATAATTACTTTTAACAACATTTCATCCGTGGCGTACTCACTCAAGGTGCCGGTAGTCGCCTTTTTTGCCTTTTCTACGATCTCGCTAATGGGAATGATTTCTCTCGTTTCCTTACCTATCCGCGCGGCGTTGAATGGCTCACCCTGGTTCAAGAAAATGAGCTCCACGGCGTCATGGTAGGTAATCGCAATGTAACCCGATATTCGATGCACCCTTTCTCGCTTCGAAGCGCTGAGAACATTATCTAGATTGATAAACTCGAGACGCGTGTTCTCAATTATCGAACGACCGCGGGGAAATCTCATTAGTAATTCTATAATAAAAAGGAAAGAAAGTCAACTACGAATTCCCTTGACGCCTTGGATATTTTGTATTAATATGGAACTCAATCCTCGAGAACACAAATGACAATAGATACCGACATGCAAAGCAGCAATTTGCATATCCTTGTCGCACTCAGTGGCGGAGTCGACTCCTCAACGGCTGCGCTGCTGTTGAAAGACTCTGGCTATCGCGTTGAGGGAGCGATTATGGTATTTGAAGGCGTACCTCAGGAGAAAATTCGTGCTGCTGCTCGTGTCGCAGAACAACTACAGATAAATTTCCACCTTGTAGACGTGCAAAGAGAATTCCGAGATTTGATCATAAGCGACTTCATTGCCGAGTACCGACGCGGACGAACACCAAACCCGTGTGTGCTATGTAATAAGTTAATGAAATTTGGTCTTCTATTCAAAAGGGTATCCGAAGTAGGCACCGATAGGATTGCTACCGGGCATTATGCAAAACTTGATAAACAGAAAGGACGCTATCTTCTCAAGAGGGGTTGTGACGAGAACGAACAATCATATTTTCTCTACCGGCTAGACCAAAACCAACTGTCAAGAACGATTCTGCCGCTTGGTCAATACACCAAGGATGAAGTACGCGAGATTGCACGCAAACATAAACTGCCAACGGCAACACAAAAAAAGAGTCAGGATGTCTGCTTCATCCGGGATGGTGAATACGCTTCCTTTCTTAAGAAATCAATACCCGAAAGTCCAGGGCCAATTTTCAATACTGAAGGAAAAGCGGTTGGTCAACATAACGGCATAATACATTATACGATCGGCCAACGCCACGGAATTGGCATCAGCCACAAACATCCTTACTATGTTACAAGAATTGATGCCGCACAAAACGCCATATACATCGGTGAAAAGCGGGACGCCTACAAGAAGGAATTCATTGTCACCGATCTAAACTTCATCCCCTTTGATACTCTCAAGCAAAGCATGCAGATTTCTACAAAGGTACGCTATTTCTCGCCTGCTTCTGAAGCTCGGATTGAACCGATTGGTCAGGATAAGATCAAAGTGATTTTCACGAAACCTCAATGGGCGATTGCGCCTGGTCAATCCGCAGTTTTCTACCAAAAAGATCTTGTAATCGGCGGCGGTTTGATCGATGAGGTATTCGATTATGCTTAAACGGAAAAGAGGATAAGGTTGGAAGACGAAGAAACACAAACTGAGGAAAACACCAAACCGAAACTGTGGAACATCAACTTCTTTCTTCTGTGGCAGGGACAATTTGTCTCGGCCATGGGCGACATAGCTTACTCAATTGCTTTGGGCTTCTGGATTCTCGCCATCACTGGCTCCACCGCCCTCATGGGTACTCTAATGGCGGCGTCTTCCCTACCCCGGGTGATCGTCTCACCGTTTGCCGGTGTTGTTGTTGATCGTACAGACCGCAAGTGGTTACTAGTACTCATGGACCTAATACGAGGTATCTTCGTGGTTCTTATAGGTGTAGCTTCATATCTAGGCTTCATCCAGGTTTGGACGGTTTTTGCGGCAGGAGTCATCATCGGCACATGCGGCGCCTTCTTCAACCCAGCCGTCGGCAGCATAATCCCAGACATTGTGGACAAACGCAAGCTTGTGCAGGCGAATTCAGTATTCAGTATCGTGCAGACCGCGTCGGGCATCGTCGGCAGTTCGGCCGGCGGCATCTTATTCAAGATATTGGGCGCGTCATTCCTGTTCCTGTTCAATGGCATATCATATCTCTTCTCCGCAATCACCGAGGTTTTCATCAAAGTACCGAAGATCATTCATGAAAAAACAAGGCTTCATTTCTTTGCCGATATGAAAGATGGGCTTGATTTTGTCTGGCACTTCAGGGGACTACGGACATTAATCTTCATTGCCAGCCTGATCAATTTCTTCGCGGTCATGGGCATCATGCTCATACTACCACTCTTCTACCAGCAAGATCATCTGGGTCCGGCCCTCTATGGCATTATAATGGGGTTTTTTACAGGCGGTTTGTTTCTCGGTTTCGTCTTCACATCAGTTGTCAATTTCAAGCCCGGACAAAGGTTCAAGGTTTTTTCAATATGCTATTTGGTAATGTCATTGACGATGATTATGTTGCCGCTCTTTTTGTACTTTCCGCTCATGGCGTTTCTTGTTTTCGCCACTGGTTTCGTAAACGCAATTCTCAACGCTTTCATACAAGCCATCCTGCAACTGACAACACCTCAAGACAAGCGTGGTAAGGTCTTTGGGCTGCTAATGAGTGTCGCGGGTGGACTAATGCCGATCGCCTATGCAACGGGAGGGGTGCTCGCCGAGTTTGTACCAATCAGAATCTTGATATCGTCAAGTTTTGGGATCGTGCTACTGCTTTACATTCCCATGTTGCTGAGCGTCTCATTCAGAAAATATCTGAAATTCGACTCCGAGACGCAATCACTTCAAGAGATTATGTAATCGCGTACAGGCTAAACCAACAATCGTTTCACGCAATCTAAAGTTCGGGTTAATAATATGTCAAAAGAGAACGAAACTACTGAAAAAATAGGACTGATTGAAAACTACAGGACCGGTGTTGATGACACTATGCTTGACACTTATTCACGTACCGTTGTTGGTGTTGCCGAAACGGTAAGCCCCGCAGTCGTCAACATCAACGTACTCAAAACGCGAAAAGCGCAAAACGCACGCGACCTACGAAATGCCAGCGGCTCCGGTCTGATAATTGCGCCTGACGGATACGTGCTTACCAACGACCACGTCGTGTATGGAGCAAGTCTCATTGAGATCAAGCTCAACGATGGCAGAAAATTCTCAGGTCAAGTAATCGGCTCTGATTCGACGACTGATACCGCAGTATTAAGAATCCTCGGCTCAAACCTACCCACTGCACATCTGGGTGATTCTAAGAACCTCAAGGTCGGTCAGCTCGTCGTCGCAATCGGTAATCCATTTGGGTTCCAATGCACGGTAACCGCAGGTGTCATCAGTGCTCTTGGTCGGGCCTTACGGTCTACGAATGGCCGTCTCATCGAGAACATAATACAAACAGACGCAGCGCTAAACCCCGGTAGTTCGGGTGGACCGCTCGTCGATTCCCAAGGTGACGTCATCGGGATGAACACTGCAGTTATTTACCCAGCACAAGGGTTGTGTTTCGCCATTCCTATAAACACGGTCAAAAGGGTAGTACAGATGTTGATATCAAAAGGCACAGTCAGCCGCGGTTATATCGGGATTATTGCCCAACCAGCAACTCTACGAAGACGCATAGTCCGAGCCTTGAAACTCGCACAAGAAAGCGGCGTTGGCGTTGTTGAAGTAGCTTCCCATAGTCCGGCCGAAAAAGCAAGAATCTTACCAAACGATGTAATCTTGAGCATCGCAAGTACAACAACAACTAACATCGACGAGCTACACCGGTTCCTCGATGAAAATCCTGCAGGAAAGAATTACACGATCACTGTATTACGTGGTGTTACTCTGTTGAAGCTCAAAATACTTCCAGTGGAAACACCGCCGCATGAGAAATAAGAAGCGTACTTTCTCTTGATTTCACAAATAGATATTTGGACTTTTCTGTTATTTAAAACTGAAAACCCTAACTATTGCTGTAATCTCGCCAGGATCGTTGCTGCCAATGCACCCCGGTTCTCCTCAGTTACTTCAAACACCTCAACGTCCTTACGTGCTTTGATCTTCTCACAAAATGGGTGACGTTTGAACTGCATCGTGCCGATCACGGGACTCTTCGAGTCCAGCGCATCGAGTACGGCAAGCCTGAATCGTCTGGAAAGAATCTCCATTTTTCCAACTTCATCAATCACGATAACCTTCCCAGCCTTTATGCCTTGCTTGATCGCCGGTACCCCGACCCCTTCGACACACTCCAGATCCACGCCATACTTTCCGACATGGTAGTGACTTCTGATTTCTTTGTGTGATAATACACAACTCTTTTTGGAAATAGTTGATAATTTAAAACCCACACGCTCATCACTTTCCTTTATCTCTTCAGTGCAGAAACCAGCGCACTTATCTCCCAACTCGGATATGATCCCGCGTACGATTGTCGTCTTGCCGATACGGGGCGGTCCAGTCAGTAGAATATTCTTCACAATGTTCTATTCATCATTTCAGATACTTTAAGGTATTCAGTCGTGTATGGTTCAGATGAACATACATGTAGTCAACCAGGAACCCTTCTATCTCACCCGAAGTTTCACTATCGATTCGGTGCCATTCCTGACTATAAATATTCTTGAGGGCGTCGAATGTGGGTCGCTTCAGAAATACCACGGTGTCGTCATGGTGCCGATGGCAAACAATCCCGCCTGCGCTGATGCTGAATTCGATCTTGCCGTTGTTCTTCGCAACTGGACCGCGACAACAAACACAATTCTCCAAGTGCGGCATGACACCCGACCCAGATAAGGCTTTCACAAGAAAGCCGACCGCCAATGATCGCGCATCCGTGGTGTCGCTTTTTTCAAGAGTTTTCAGAAAATTCAGAAGTAGAGAAAAAGCCTCGGCATTAACGTCCTCGGGAGGCACGGTCTTATTATAGAACTCACACAAAACCAGTGCCGCATTGACTTTTTTCGGAACATTGCGTATCTGTTCGAAATCATCAATAACCACAGCATCACTCAGATTATACATCTCTTTGAATTCCCGTTTGTAGTAAATGATTTCATCAAGATTGAAAGGTTCCATCGCCCCACAGATCTTACTCTTGGGACGGCGTACGCCCTTTGCCAAGAGTTGCACTTTTCCGGATATGTCGGTGAGCACGGATGCGATTAAGCTCGATTCCTTGAACGGCGTAGTCTTGAGTATTAGACCGCGACACCTTATGATGTTCGTCATTGCTACAATGCGATTATACAGCCACCATCAACACCTGTCAAGGCATACGATAGTACCGGTACATCATTGTAACACAAGACGACATCATTCCAGCCCATCGCAATGATGTTTGCGGCAAACATTGTATAAACAAAACGATACTTCTTGGATGCACGCCATAAGTACCTGACAATGCAGCATCAGTTTTCTTGATTTTTTTGCATCATATGCTGGTCCCACTGACGCTCAAACAGACTACTTGCTCAATTCAAGCACCTTGAGAACCAATTTTTCAATACCCGCTGCTACGTCTGAAACCCCGGGCCCCAGCATGTAAGCAGGAGTCGACACGATTTTGTTAGCCTGACAAACGGCAATATCATCGACCGGCTTGTTGACGTGCGTGCCGCCCATAGCCTCGATAGCGGCGGCTGTTCCTTCGTCGTTTCCAATGGTCAAGGTGGGTCCGTGTTCGCCCAGGACTTTGGCCGCGATAACGGGTGCAATACATATAAATCCTATAGGCTTTTTTGCGGCGTGCATCTCTTTCACCAACCGCTCGACTTCCATATTGACCGTGCAATCTGTCCCCTTGATAGCAAAATCGCACAAGTTCTTTGCGGCGCCGAATCCACCCGGAAAGATTAAAGCGTCAATATCGTCAGCGCTGACATCCTTCATGTCCCTGATATCACCACGGGCAATACGTGAAGCCTCAACAAGAACATTCCGGCTTTCGCCTACACTCTCTTCCCCTTTGAGGTGATTAATGACGTGGAGTTGTGCTATGTCTGGTGCCATACAGATTATTTGCGTCTTGGCCTTGTCTAAGGTCAGCAACGTTAATACTGCCTCATGAATCTCGGCACCATCATATACGCCACATCCGGATAAAACAACTCCTACCTTTGTACCTGGGTATTGAGGCATTGCTTGACCTCCTTGTTGTTCGCAACCGAGAAAGCCGATGACGACAATTATTAATGATGTAATGATTTTACTCATTTGTCTCACCTCCTCTCTGATGCTGCATTGCCTTTAAAACTGATCTCGTGCATCCGAATATGCACAAACTTCTGCCAATCATTATACCTGACTATGCAAGTCTGTCAAGAAAAGCACGACGCGCGGTCGCCGATAGCTTGTTCAACTGGCGCCTCTCTCCACCTTCGTGATCCCTCCGGACGACCGAGACGTTTTCATCAGTGTCAGACTATACATTATCAGGGCGATCCATATGAATCCAAAGCTAATTACATGAGCCAGCGTGAAGGTCTCATGATATAGAAAAACGCCTATGAACAGCATGAGTGTCGGTGCGATATATTGAAGAAATCCTACGCTAGACAACGGAATCCGCTTTGCGCCTTGTGCAAACCAATAAAGTGGAAGAGTCGTGGCCACACCGGCAAAAATGAGTAATAAATCAATTTTCGGTGAAGAGTTAAACAATGCGCCTTTGGTGATGAGTGCTTGGTAAATGATAATCCCAAGTGCTATCGGCGCAAGAAACATTGTTTCGATCAGTAAGCTCGGCAATGACTCGAGATTTGAAGTCTTCTTGAATAGTCCGTACAAGCCGAATGCACCTGCCAACAAAACGGCGATCCAAGGAAATCTTCCGTATTCAAAAGTCAAATACAAAACGCCAGTACAGGCTAGAACAAAAGCCGAAAGCTGTACGAGGTTTAGTCGTTCCTTAAGAATCACAATTCCAAGGAAAACACTAAATAAAGGATTTATATAATAACCCATGCTTGCCTCAACAATACGATCACTGTTCACGGCATAGACATATGTCAACCAGTTTAGACCGATCAGCAGACTCGTTACGATTAATGAATTCCTGCTTCTGGTGTTTTTCAATAATTCTCTCGGCTTAATCCGTTTTCGAATCGCCAGAACCAGGAATATGAAAACAAAGGACCAGAGAATCCTGTGTGCAAGTATCTCGACAGCTGGCACCTCCTGGAGTGCTTTCCAATAGAATGGAAGTACGCCCCACGCGAAGAATGCAATTGTGGTATAGACAATACCAAGTCGGTGTTGTCTAACTCGCTCCATTAGATCCTGTTGCATGCGTTCAATAGCCGCTGTCCGCGGGTAAATGCCTCCTGCAAGAATTCGCTGGGAGACTTGAATGCTGATTCACGCATCTCCACTTCCAATAAAGGAATACCAGTAAATCGAATCTTTGAAAAGACCCGGCAAAATTTGTGCCAGGGAAAAGAACCTTCTTCGGGCAGAACATGGTCATCATTCGTGCCCCGATTATCTGAAAGGTGAGTGGTAAGGAGTCGATGACCGTATTTCTTGAAAATCCTCAACCGCGAGGGAACTAGATTATCGTGAGATGTATCATAGCAGATTCCATATCTTGCATCGGCTATCATGTCGAGCGAGAAACGCAGGATATCATTGGCGGGGGAGAAATATTCGTTTTCGACTGCCAGCCGCACCCCCCGGTTTCCCGCATAATCCAGCAGTCCGTTCACATTTTCCACGATGGTCTTTTTGCGCTGATCCAACTGATCGAATTGCCTATAGGCAGTGGGATGAAATATCACAACACGCGCGCCAAGATACTGTGCGGCATCAATACATCTCTTATAACAATCCATAGTTTTGCTCACAGTCACAGAATTTGGCGACGAAATATCGATGTTTTTACCAAATGGCGTGTGTATCGAGCAGACCGCCATACCATGATTAGCTACCATTTTCTTGACATTGTGTCGTCCCGACATCGTCAAGTAACCTGAGTGTTCGAGCCGTGCGCCTACAGAAATATGGCTGAAACCTGCCCGCTTCATTATCGGCAGCTGTTCTTTCAAGGGAATATCATAGTTGAAAGTTGTGCCTATCGACATCATATTTTTATTCAACTCTACTTCACGTCCGGCCATATGCACGTGCAACCTAGTCATTTCACTGCAAGCCGGATTCCGCGGTGTCGATCAGAATTCCCGACCCCTGATGAATGCGGTGACGTTCAAATCTACGTATTTCTCTTTAATGTTTTTCCTAATTGATTCTTCCCAAGATTCCTTAGCGAAATACAAGAATTTGGAAAGTACACCCAAGAGGATTATGTTGACGACACGAATATTGCCCAATTCCAGCGCCATCTTCGTGGCATCAATGAATTGTATATTGCCGGATTTCCTTAATCTTTGGTCGATATTTGTGGGATAGTCTGCTTGACCCACGAGTACACTCATCGGCGGTATTTCCCGGTTGTCAACGATGACCGTACCACCCTTCCTAAGATAACCTATGTAACGTAACGCCTCGAGTTTCTCAAATGCCAAAATACAGTCGGTCGTGCCCTCTTCAATCAGCGGTGAATAGACCTTCTTACCAAACCGCACATGGGTTATGACACTTCCCCCGCGCTGCGCCATGCCGTGCACTTCACTCTTCTTGACATCGAATCCTTCAAGGAAAGCAGCATAGCACAAAACGTCCGAAGCGAGTATGATACCCTGACCGCCGACCCCACAGATTGTAATATTGTTAGCGTCCAGCCTCTTATTGGGCATCGGCTTCCCCGGATAGAATAATTGCATCACGTTGGCAGAGCTGCACGCACAGACCGCAACCAACACATAATGCTTCATCCACTACGGCCAGTGGTTTTTCTCGATCCTTTGGAAAGATCAGGCTTATCGCCGGGCAGCCAATGCGCAAGCAAAGGCGACAGCCATTGCATGCCGCCGGATCGATCCGGTACGGCGGCCTTGGTTTCACTAATAGAGCACATGGTCTGCGAAAAATCAGAACGGTGACCCCTTCATAAGCGAGTGCTTCTCTTATCGCTGCCTCGGTTGTCTCCAAGTCATTGGGATTGATCACTCGCACCAGTTCGACTCCGCAACCACGCGCGACATCCTCGGGTGGTATCCGCCTACCTTGCTCACCCTTGGCAAGCTTACCCGTACCCGGATGCGGTTGATGGCCGGTCATGGCGGTGGTGAAATTATCCAGAATTATCAGATTAAGACTTCCCTTGTTGTAAACTGCATTGACCAAACCGGTTATACCCGAATGAAAAAAAGTCGAATCGCCGAGCACCGCAACCAGCTTCTTACTGATATCTTTACCCAACGCCTTTTCCAGACCCTGCGCGTTGGTGACCGAGGCCCCCATGCAAACGCACGTATCCATGGCGTTAAGGGGCGGCAGAGCACCCAGTGTATAGCATCCGATATCACCGGTGGCGACGAGCTTCAGCTTGCTTACAATATAGAAGACACCACGGTGTGGGCAACCCGGGCACAAAACCGGTGGACGCGGCGGAATTTCGTCCTTCTTTCTTGTTACTTTTTTCGCCTTCGTGAAGCTGTTTCTGACAATTTTTGGAGTTAACTCACCGCATAGCGGAATCCTAGCCTTACCCATTACTTTAACCCCCATTGCCTTTATTTCGGTCTCGAGAATCGGATCGCCTTCTTCGACCACGATTAATCTTTTAACCTGCCGGGCAAATTTCTTTATCAATTTCTCCGGCAATGGATATGTGAAAGCCAGCTTCAGAAAACTCGCATCAGGAAATACCTCTCTTGCGTATTGATAGGATACGCCCGAGGTAATGACCCCCAGCGTTTTCTTACCTCTTTCGATCTTATTATACGACCACGTTTCACTGTAACCAGCGAGTTTCTTCAGGCGTTCTTCAACAACCGTATGTAGAATTCGGGCGTGCGCGGGTAATACGAGCCTCTTGCGAATATCTTTGACATAACCTATTACCTTTCTCTCTTTTCTCCTTTCGAGATCCACAAGGCATGACGAATGACAGATTCTAGTGGTTAATCGCAGCAGCACCGGTGTATCAAATTTCTCGGAAATCTCAAATCCAAGTTTCGTGAAGACTTTCGCCTCACGGGAATCGGCTGGCTCCAGAATCGGTACCTTAGCGTGTCGACCATAGTGACGGTTGTCCTGTTCATTTTGCGAAGACCACATACCGGGATCGTCTGCCGATACAACCACCATACCACCGGTTACTCCGGAATATCCCATTGTAAAAAAAGGATCCGCGGCAACATTCAATCCGACATGTTTCATGGCGACAAGGGCGCGGACTCCTGCAAAACTTGCCCCGGCCGCAACCTCCAGCGCAACCTTTTCGTTTACCGACCACTCGGCATTTATTTCTGGATATTTCGTAATGTTTTCAATGATTTCGGTTGATGGTGTTCCTGGATACGCCGTGGCCACCTTGCAGCCTGCTTCCCAAGCACCCCGGGCAACAGCTTCATTACCCGATAATAGTGATTTCATAGGTGTGGCTCTATTATACACATGAAACCACACATGTCAACAAACCTTGGGGACAGGCATAAACTTTTCTACCTTTTGGAGAAAGTCAACAAAACCAACCAGTCGTAGACCCTGCGAGGGGCTATACTTTGTTAACTTTTGCGGAACAAAAAACTTCGTGGCCAAAAACCGTTATCATTCTTTTCTTTAATTTGGATGAACTCAATAGGAACACCATGTTCTTCAATAAAGGCAACTAAGATCCCCTCTGAAGGTCTATTGGGTTCAATAATTACTTTTTTTCCTTTAATTGCTTCATAAATATCTTCGACTTCAAAAGCCACGTGTGGTACTGTTTTTACAATTTCAGGTAATGGACAGTCTTTTTCATATCGCATCCATTCAATTCCATATTCACTTCTATCGTATCCATAATGGTAAACCTTATATTTCTCCAAATAAACCTCACCATTAATCGGTTTGGTTGTAGGTATACCGATATGATGATATTTCAGTTTTATTTTCTCACCCATATTATTATACTCCGCAAATTATCGATCAATGGAGATAGACGGGTCACGTGTATTCTTTCACTTCTTCTTCTTTTTTCAAAACGCGTAGTACACCAAGCGCCATGGCCTCCATCTCACCTTCTCCTGGATATATATAGAATTTGTCACACAAAAAAGATATCCAATCTTGCAGATGTGATACAAACTTTTTTGAATTGGCGATACCGCCGGTAATGATCATGGCATCAATATCGCCTTTGAGGACCACTGAATATGCACCCACTTCCTTAGCAATCTGGTATATCATAGCATTGTATACACCGTCGGCTTCTTTATCACCCTGAGCGATTCTCTTCTCGATTTCCCGAATATCATCCGTACCCAAGTAAGATAAAAGCCCGCCCTCTCGGTTAAGTTTCTTCTTGATATCCTCGTATTTGTAGTTACCAATAAGACATAACTTCACCAGAGGAATCGTGGGCAGCGCTCCGGTCCTCTGTGGCGAAAACGGCCCGTCTTCATTGGCATTAGACGAATCAACCTGCTTCCCCTTGTAGTGCGCGGCGATGGTTATGCCCGTACCTAAGTGCACGATAATGAAATTGCAGTTTGTGTAAGGTTTACCTAATGCCCGAGCTGTTTTCTTGGCCACCATACGTACGTTCAATGCGTGGCTCAATGCTTTCCTTTTGATCTCTTTTAATCCGGAAAACCGAGCCGGTTCCCAAAACTCATCAACGGATACCGGATCGACAAAGTATGCCTTGATATTAAGACCATCAGCAATTTCCTTAGCGATCATTGCACCCAGCAACGAAGGATGTTCAGACTGATAATCGCCTGTCTTTACATCCTGAATCAGTCTATCGTTCACAACATAAGTACCACTGCTTAACGGTTTAAAGGGTCCGCCTCGACCAACAACCGCATGCAACGATTTCTGGTCTACGCCCTTTGATTCCAGAAGCATCATTATTTTTTCTCTGCGAAACTCGTACTGGTCTATGATTTTCGGAAATTTCAACAGCTCTTCTGGATCGTGTCGTAGATTCTCCTCGAACACTGGATTTTCGTCAGCAAACAGAGCAACACGTGTGGAACCCGCGCCCGGATTGATCACCAATATTTTGAAAGCCACTCATCCTCCTCGTTTCATGATATCATATAATGCACAAGAAGTCAATCCGCTTATGCGCACGCACTTCTCAACCCGGCGCGCTTGTTCGAAGAAAAAAGTATAAGGTTCGAGCCCGTCGAGAACTCTACTATTTGCGATACGTAACCAACATCCATTGACTAATCGACTAAATTCCTTATACTACCTCTGTGATACACGCCCTGATTATACTCATTCTTTCTGCAAATGCTGGTGTCGTCATCGTTGACAACGTCTGGTTTTATGGTAATGATCACAAGATGCGTATTCTAACTACTGGTGACATGGTGGAAATTGTCGAGCATATAAATGAGACGGTAAGAGTCGAGTATGACAGCGCAACTGGTGAATTAAACAGGAATGTGCTGATTGATTTGAATGAAGAAATCGCCGAAGATGAGCAATTTGTTTTTGCCCGTGGCTATTTCGACGAAGGCGAGTATGTTAAGTCTGCAAGGCTTCTTGACATTTTCACCAAGTACTTTGACGACTCAAAATATCTGAGCGAGGCGTTATATTATCTGGGACAATCTTATGAAGCCCTAGCATTAAAGGGTCAATCTGACTCGTTACCTGGTTTCTCATTTAACGATAAGATCGAACAAGCTTACTATAATGGTGATGTTTACAAAATACTTGTTAATGCTTTTCCGGACAGCCCATTTGCCTCGAAGGCAGAATATCGCCTCATCAACATTTTCCGGCTTGGCCATCTTCCCTGGCTGGATTCCGTCGAACTCATCCAACAAGAGCTGACCATGTGGGACGAATTCTGCAGCAAATACCAAAACACCGATGAATACCCCTTGGGTTTATCTGAAAAGGGACATCTGAATCGTGTATTGTTTGAGATTACAAATGAAACAAACTACAAGGAGGAGGCAATAGTGATATTCACTGAGATTACTACTAAATATCCAAATACGGTACACGCCGCCTATTCTAATGTCCATCTTTTTGAAATAGAACGCGGCGAGAAGATTTACAAGTATTAAAGACCTGTTATTTCTTGTGTATTTTTCTTGAAATGAGCAACTTCTTAAGCGGATAGGTGTTGACAACATCGCGGGGTTCAAGCCAGCCCCGGCGTGCGGTTGCAGCTCCAAACTTCATCCAGAGCAAACCATTGGTGTCATGGGCATCGGTGCCAATCGAAATCCTAATCCCCATATCTTTCGCCACTTTCAGGTTGACGTCGCTTAAATCCAAGCGATCCCAATAGGCGTTCAACTCAAGCCAGGTGCCGGTTGCAGCCGCTCTTTCCATTACTTTATGGATATCCATGACATACCCCTCGCGTGACGAAATCAATCGTCCAGTTGGGTGACCGATAATATCAACATGGATGTTGTCCATCGCCGTGCATATTCTCTCGGTAACATTCTTTGTGAACCCCTGATGAATCGAAGCTACGACCAGGTCAAGCTGTTTCAATATCTTATCGGGATAATCAAGTCTGCCATCTTTCAGGATATCAACCTCAATACCCTTCAACACAAATACCTTTTTTGATTTTTTGTTAATCCGATCGATTTCCTTCCACTGCTGGTACAAACGTTTCAAATCCAGACCGTGAGCATACTTCGCCGACTGAGAATGATCAGTTATCAAAATGTATTCATATCCGAGACTTTCAGCGAAATCCGCAAGCTGAGTAATGGTCGCCGAAGAATCAGAATAGGTTGAATGCATTTGCAGGTCGCCTCGGATCTGCTTAAGCTCGACCAACTTCGGCAACTTGTTCTTGCGCGCGGCTTCGATCTCACCTCGATCCTCACGCAGTTCTGGCGGTATATAGGTCAAACCAAGCGCTCTGTACACATCTTTCTCGTTTTTCCCGGCCACCGTCTTACGTCCCTTAAACAAACCATATTCGCTCAACTTCATGCCCTTTAACTTAGCAATATTACGACACTTCACGTTGTGCGCCTTAGAACCAGTGAAGTATTGCAGCGCCGCTCCATACGACTTGGGTGAGACGATCCTGAGGTCAACCTGAATTCCACCCTCGACCATAATCGAACCTTTGGTTTCTCCTGCGGCAAGCACGCGCTCGGTCTTTGGGAATTCTGTGAACAACTTTATTATCTTCGCGCCGTTTCTACCAGTCACGAGTATGTCAACATCACCGATTGTCTCTTTCCACCTACGCAGCGAACCAGCCGGTGAGATGTCTAGCACGTTGGGTTTTGCTTTTAGGTATGCGACAATCTCGGAGGCCACTCCTTCTGCTACCGCAATCGAGAGCCGGGCATGACCTCTTTCATATAATTCAATACCTTTCTTTATGTTCTCGACCTTTTTCTCGCCCATCTGTGGCAACTTTGCCAGTTTGCCGCTCGCAATTGCCTTTTTCAAATCCGTAAGCGTTCTTACACTCAACTTCTTGTTTGCGAGCGCGAGTGTCTTTGGCCCGAGATTCTGTATGTCGAGCATGCTCAACAGCGAATCGGGTATTCCCTTGGTGACCTCCCGGTATTTTTTCATTTTCCCAGTTTTGAGGTACTCATCGATCTTCTTAGCGATACCCTCGCCAATACCCGGCAATTCAACAACCCTGCCCTCCCGATTCAACACCTCAATATCCTCAACGAGATCATCGAGTATCCGAGCCGCCTTCCGATACGACACAATGCGGAACACCATGTCACCCTTGAACTCCAATGCATCGGCAATACGGTTAAATATCCTCGCCAACTCCTTGTTTTTCATCACAAAATTATCTGTAAAATACAAGGAAAATCAAGGGGTGGATTCGAGAACGTATGTGTCGAGGGATCGGTCATGGTGATTTCACGCCTATTCAGGGAAAAAACCTGATCGAACGCAGGTAACGTGAATGGTTGGATACTCGTCTTGAGCAATCTTTATCAGAATCCTCTGAAAAAAGGCAGGTTGTCAAAAAGCCCCCATAAATTGTATCTATTATAGAACATCTAACTGAGCATTTCGGTAATTGCTAAAATGCCAAAACGAGACATCCGGAGTCGTCTACCATGAGGGTCGCGAATCTTGATTTTTACCACGTTTTTATTATAATCATGACAACATGTGGAAGAATGTTACTGAACAAATCACCGAGTGGTTGAAAGAACAACTACAAGAAACCGCGACCAAGGGCTTTGTCTTGGGTATGAGTGGAGGTCTCGATTCCACAGTATGTGCAGCCCTACTAAGAAAAGCAACCGACGATTGTCTGGGTCTGATACTTCCCATTGAGTCCGATGTCAAAGACCTTGATGATGCGTCGGCAATGGCATCGAGACTGGACATGAAAACTCAATACATTGATCTGACTCCAACGTATAACGGTCTTGTCAGACTAATATCGAGCAATGATCGTGTTGCATTAGGCAATATAAAGGCTCGGTTACGCATGGTCGTTATATACTACTACGCAAACCTTAACCATTATCTAGTGTGCGGTACGGGCAACAAGACCGAAATCTCACTAGGCTATTTCACAAAGTACGGTGACGGCGCGTGTGATATTATGCCCATAGGCGATCTGTACAAGGGCGAAGTTCGAGAACTGGCCCGTGAATTGAACATACCCGAGACAATAATCGAAAAGATCCCCAGCGCCGGATTATGGTCCGGGCAAACCGACGAAGCGGAGATGGGGTTCACCTATGACCAAATGGATGAAGCACTGAGGCTAATCGAAAAAGGCGAAATCACCGATGACACTTGTCAGAAATTAAAAGAGGTAGTGAAGAGAACCACCCACAAAAGGGAGAAACCGAAAGTCTTCCATTTTAGGAGGTAGGATGTTACCGATATTTATATTCGCGCCGATCGGTTCGCTTCTTTCTCTGTTGTTTGCCTTTTTCTTATCAAAAACAACCAAAAAATTTGACGAGGGCACTGATATGATGCGGCAGATTGCACAGGCGGTGCGCGAAGGTGCCCGCGCATACCTGAAGAGGCAGTATCGTGTCGTTGTTGTCATTTTTCTAATCGTTTTCGCGGTGCTACTGATCCTTTCTTTTTGTAAACTGCTGCCTGCCCTGGTACCCTTCATTTTTCTGACCGGTGGTTTCTTCTCGGCCTTATCCGGATTCATCGGCATGACCCAAGCCACGAATTCCTCGGCCCGAACCGCCAATGCGGCGCGGACGAGCCTCAATAGTGCTCTGCGTGTAGCATTTGCCGCCGGTGGCGTGATGGGGTTCGTTGTAGTCGGCTTGAGTCTTCTCGATCTCAGTTTCTGGTATTTTCTGCTCAACTGGGTTTACCGGACTCAACCCATCGGCGAGCGCATGTTGATAATCACACAAACGCTTGTCTGTTATGGAATGGGAGCGTCATTCCAAGCGCTATTCGCACGCGTGGGCGGCGGTATTTTCACCAAGGCGGCAGATGTCGGCGCTGATTTGGTGGGCAAGGTAGAAGCTAATATTCCGGAAGATGATCCCCGTAATCCCGCGACGATTGCCGACAATGTCGGTGACAACGTGGGTGATGTTGCGGGCATGGGTGCCGATCTGTATGAATCTTATGTCGGATCTATTGTTGCCGCAATGGCGCTGGCATATGCGGCGGGTTTGGGATCCAAAGGAATCATCCTACCGCTGATTCTTGCTGCAGCCGGTGTGCTATCTTCGGTGCTCGGCACCTTCCTCGTGCGTACCAAGGAGGAAGCAAGCCAGCACGCACTACTGCTTGCGGTACGTAAAGGCATTTGGGCAGCAGGTATTGTGATGGCTATCGTGTCGGCCGTGATCATGAAACTCATTCTACCCGAACACTTCAACTTCTACTGGCCAATACTCATCGGACTCGCCTGTGGAGTGATTATTGGCTACTCGACCGAATTCTTCACCTCGGATAATTACCGTCCAACAAGAGCGATCGCTGCGGCAACAAAAACTGGACCGGCTACGGTTATCCTCGAGGGTATCAGCGTTGGTATGCTGTCGATAGTACCCCCGATTGTCTTCGTCGCGCTTGCCATTTTCGCTGCCTACTATATACCAGGTGGTGCCGCACGGCCGGCATACGGTTTATTCGGCGTCGCCATCGCTGCGGTCGGTATGTTATCGACACTGGGCATCACCCTCGCCACCGACGCATACGGACCGGTTGCTGATAATGCGGGCGGTAATGCTCAGATGGCCAACCTGCCAGCAGAAATCCGTACCCGAACCGATGCCCTGGATGCTATCGGAAATACTACTGCGGCAACGGGAAAGGGATTCGCCATCGGCTCAGCAGCCCTGACCGTGTTAGCACTGATTGCCGCATACCGTAGTCAAATCGCAATGGCGTTTCCTGATTTCAATTTTCGAATCACCAACCCTCAAGTCATCATCGGGCTATTTCTAGGTGCCATGATGCCCTTCCTGTTTTGCTCTAGAACGATCAAAGCCGTAGGCCGCACTGCTGGCTACATCGTCCTCGAGGTACGCCGGCAGTTCAAAGAGATAACAGGGTTGTTAGAAGGCAAAGTGCGACCTGACTATGCTCAGACCGTACGCCTCTGCACGGTGGCGGCCCAGAAAGAAATGATCGTGCCCGCGCTGCTGGTCGTTGTCGTACCCATCGCGACGGGCATCCTGCTCGGACCAAATGGTGTTATCGGATTGCTCGTGGGCGCCCTGATAACCGGATTTGCGCTTGCCTTGATGATGGCGAACTCGGGCGGCGCCTGGGACAACGCAAAAAAATATATTGAGAAGGGCAACCTGGGCGGGAAGGGATCAGACGAACATAAAGCTTCGGTCGTCGGTGATACTGTAGGCGACCCTTTCAAAGACACCGCCGGTCCCTCATTGAATATCCTAATAAAGCTCATGTCTACTGTATCCATCGTCTTCGCCGGCTTCATCTTGCGTTTCACCCTATTCAAATAGGTGAGAATAAAGGACTGGCCGGCCAGCGATCGACCCCGTGAGAAATTCTACGAAAAAGGCTGCTACGGATTAACCGATACCGAGCTCCTGGCTATCGTAATCGGCAAGGGGTTGAAAAACAAAACCGCTCTCGACCTGGCTCAAGAAATAGTAACAAAGGCTGGTGGGTTGAGAAAACTCAGCCAGAAATCGGTCGGTGAGGTCGAAAGAATGGAGATCTCTGGACTGGGCAGGGCCAAAATCGTCTCGATACTTGCAGCCCTTGAGGCGGGCCGGCGCTCGCTATCCAACAGGAGCAACAAGAAAATACGGTTCAAGAATCCTGAAGCCATTTATAAATATTACTATCCACTCATTGGCGGTCTAAAACATGAGGTCTTTAAAGTGGTCGCCGTGGATGGCAGAAATACCTTCATCAATGACTACACGGTTAGCAAAGGAATCCTGGATGCGAGTCTGGTTCATCCACGTGAGGTATTCAAATTCTCCCTCAACGAAGATGCCTCGGCTATCTTCCTCATCCATAATCACCCAAGCGGCATACTCAAACCATCAGAAGATGATTTAAAAATAACTGAGCGATTACGCTGCGCCGGTGAAATAATGGGTGTGAACATAGTCGACCATGTGATCATCTGCGAGCGAGGATATTACTCTTTCTCACAACATCACCTGTTGTAGCGAATTGACTCTACCGTACGAAACTACTTAGCCAAAATTGCGGTTATCTTGTATATCGTGGGATCGATTTTCTTCTTCTTCGTATAGGTTTCCTCAAAAGGAGTGCATACAATCTTCTTGTCGACCTCCCCGACCATACAGCCAAATTTTTTCTTCTGCGCGGCCTCGATAGAAGCAAAACCGAGTTTTGAAGCAAGAATACGGTCATTTGCTGTGGGTGCCCCGCCGCGCTGTATATATCCTAACACCGCGACGCGGTAGTCTTCCTTAACACAATTCTTTACCTTTTCGGCGATGGTAAAAGCGTTGCCGGCCTCGTCACCCTCAGAAACGATAACGATATTCGACTTCTTCCCCCGTTTTATACTCTCATTGATCTTGCTGGCTAAGGCATCAATGTCGGTAGGCGTTTCCGGAATCAACACATCCTCCGCACCACCGGCCAAACCAACGGCCAGACCTATGAAACCAGAGAAACGTCCCATGACTTCAACAAAGAAAAGCCTCTCCAAAGAGGCCGCAGTGTCTCTTATACGATCGACAGCCTCGAGGGCGTTGTTTATCGCCGTATCAAAGCCAATCGTAAAATCGGTGCCGTACAGATCATTATCGATCGTGCCCGGCAGGCCAAGCATGTTCACGCCAAACTTCTCAGAGAATTCCTTAGCGCCGCGCATTGTTCCATCACCGCCGATCACCACTATTACATCAATCCCGTGTTTGGTGAGCACCTTCTTTGCTTTTTCCATTCCCTGAGTGGTCTCAAAATCGCTGGAGCGTGCGGTCCCCAGCATCGTACCACCTCGCTGGATTATGTTTGCCACCGAACCCCGATCCATTCGTACAATATCATCAAACACTAAACCATTGTAGCCATCTCGGATACCGAATACTTCGAGTCCGTAGTGTAGTGCGGTCCTCACTACAGCTCTTACCGCCGCATTCATTCCCGGCGCATCGCCACCACTTGTCAGCATAGCAATTTTTGTAGTCATTAGCATTATTATAATAATTTCTTCAGTCATGTCAACTTCACGCAGGAAATTACGATGTCGCGCGAGCCCTTGAAAATACGTCAATTGGGGCTTGACAAACGTAGAATTACGTGTAAAATTAACATAATGATGAACGGAAGGAGGTGAAAAGTTATGACGAAGGCAGAACTTATCGAGAGAATGGCACTAAGAGCGAAGATATCCAAACGTGCTGCAGGTATTGCTTTGAATACCTTTGTCGAATCGGTCACCAACGCTCTACAAAGTGGTGACAAAGTAGCACTAGTGGGTTTCGGTACGTTCTCGGTTTCCAAGAGAAAGGCAAGAACCGCCCGTAATCCTCGTACTGGTGAGAGGATCGACGTGCCAGCAAAGAGGGCTCCAAAGTTCAAGGCGGGCCGTGACCTCAAAAACGCCGTAAAATAAGGGGAAAATGTCAAAAAAGGGATGGTAAAACCATCCCTTTTTTGTTATCCAATACTGCAATCATTCGTTAACTAAAAAGGGGCGAGAACCTCAACCCTGGGCAAACGTGGGGTAGGTCATGCCAAAGCGAAGCTTGTAGTAAACACGCATTGCAACTAACACTACCAATAAAACCAAAAAATACACAGGATACAATATCGCCGTGATAATCGTGAACACAAAACCAGGCAACCTGAATGATGCAATGGTTGCTCCTCGGTTAATCTTGTTCAATGCGAACCTATAACTAGCCACGTACACAAAGAGTGGCAAAGAAATGGCCGCAGGAATCAGACAGATATAGTCACGCTGCACGTATGCCAGGACGACCGCCGCAGCCATGACAATAGTCGACACAACATAAGAAGCATTTGCTCCCAAGTAGACGCCAGTTGTTATCTCATTCGCCTTGCGGTCACCCTCTATATCAACAATTGTAGTATTAATAAACACGGCACTGATGCTGAGAAAATACGGCAAGAAGTGTGTAAACATGGACCACTCAAAATTCCGGACGAGCAACCAGCCGACGGCAAAATTGATCATCCCGTAACCAATACCATTGGACAGCGTGTCGAGGACAGGTCTTCCCTTTAATTTAATCGGAGGCAAGGAATACAAAACGCCCAGGACAATAGAGATGGTTACGAGAATCAGAAATGTTACTCCAAACTGTATAGACAACAAAAAAGCACCAATCCATAGCACCGCCATCTCGACCCAAGCTGCGGTCTTCGTCACATAGCCCCCAGACAGAAGAAAGAGTTTTTTGTTCAGTCGATCGGTCTCGATGTCCATGATCTGATTCAAGATATAAACACCGCCCATGATGCCGGTGTAGATCAATAATCCCAGAACAACCTCGGTGTTAAATCGGCCCTGCCGCGCGGCCAAAAAGCTGCCGATCAGGAGAAAATTCCAAGATGGTATAAGAATCAACGGTCTTAAAATGAAAATGTAGTCAAAGGGATTAAATCTTGGCACTGAGTTACTTTACTTTGCTTACCTTGCCAGCATGCAAACACCTTGTGCAGACAAGTATTCGTTTTGCCTCACCACCCTTCTTTACTTTGACCCTCTGTAGGTTGATGCGGAACTTTCGCTTTGAAACATTATCCGCGTGGCTGATGCTTGAGCCGACACGTGCTCCTCTGCCGCATATTGAACATCTCCTGGCCATAAATCTCCTTTCGTTCTATTATACAAAAACGATGGGTGAAGTCAACGATGCAATTTGGCTGTACGATCCGTCCAGTGGCGGCCGATGATTGACACAATATCCTTATTTCGTATAATAGACCATGTCGATCAAGGAGAACGTCGAAAAACTCAGAGAACGCATAGAAATGGCAGCCTCCCGTTCGGATCGAGATCCTGATGAAATCACCGTCGTCGCAGTTGCCAAGACCATTTCTGTCGAGAAGATCGAAGAGGCAATTGCCTGCGGAATAAGCATCATCGGTGAGAATCGAGTCCAGGAGGCAAGAAATAAATTCTCGGTTATCGGCGACAAAGTACATTGGCACATGGTCGGGCACCTTCAGACCAACAAGGTGAGAGAAGCGGTGAAAATTTTTTCCATGATCCAAAGCCTCGATTCCATGAGGCTCGCTCAAGAGATTGAGAAACGTGCTCTGAAGCAAACAGAGTGCCTCATCGAGGTCAACACATCTAAGGAACCGTCAAAATTCGGGCTTACACCCAACGCGGTCTTTGATTTCTACCAAGGCATCAAGGGATTGAAAAAAATAGACGTGCTCGGATTGATGACAATTGGACCGGGCTGGGCAGTTCACGATCCCGAGGCATCAAGACCATGTTTTCTTATGCTACGTGAATTACGCGACGAATTGGCTCAAGAATTCGACCGGCCATTTCCTGTTGTATCGATGGGCATGACTTCAGATTTCGAGATAGCCATTGAAGAAGGATCCAACATGATTCGTGTGGGTACCGCGATATTTGGACCCAGAACATAGCGTGTCACCTGGAGAGAAAAGAACTATTGAAGATCTATACCGCCTGAACGAATGGCGACGCTATCAATCCACATTGTCCCTGATTCTCTGTACGGCGGCGAGAAAGTTGTTTCCAAAATCAAAATTGCGTATCGAGCATTCAATGAGCAAAGGTTTTTATTGCACCCTGGAACGTCAACTGAAAGCAACAGGTGTAAAGGATATCGAAAATCAGATGAAAAGGATCATCAAAGAAGAGCTGCCTATCCAGCGAGCGAATTTTCCAAAGAAGAAAGCTATCTACCTCTTCCGTAATCTTAATCAACTCGACAAGGTCAGGCTTCTCAAGAATATCCGCAAGCAGACCGTAACCATGTACTCGCTACTTGATCTCTATGACATGTACGCCATTCCGCCTTTCGAATCAACAGCACAGACACCTCTGTTCTATTTGAAATACTTTGCGCCCGGTTTCATCATGGTCTTTCCGCATTGGCAAGACTTATCTGCATTGCCCGAGTTCCGCCCCCAGCCCAAACTCGCCCGGATATTCAATGAGTATGTAGAATGGGCTAGGATCCTGGGCATCGACAACGTCGGGGCGCTGAACCAGGCAATCAAAGAAGGCAACGGTTCAGAAATAATAAAGGTTGTTGAGGCATTGCATGAAAAGAAGATCGCCTATATCGCCGATCGAGTCGTCAGAGAGAAAAGCAAGATCATACTCATTGCCGGCCCCAGTAGTGCGGGCAAGACGACCTTCACCAAACGCCTGGCCATACAGCTCATTGTTAACGGGGTGAAACCGCTTGTTATTTCGACTGACGACTATTTCCTCCCTCACAGCAAAACACCTAAAGATGAATCAGGCAGTCTTGATTTCGAAACGATTGGTGCTGTCGACGTACAGTTGCTGAACGACCATTTACTCAGGATCATAAAAGGCAAAGAAGTACAGATGCCCAAATTCAATTTCCTTACTGGACGGCGTAATAAAGGGCAAAACGTCGCCGCGACAAATGATTATGTAGTATTGCTCGAAGGTATACACTGCCTGAATAATGCTTTGACGCGCCGAATACCCAAATCTCTGAAATTCAGAATATACATAAGTTCTTTGACCCAACTCAATATCGATGACCATAATCGTATCTCCACAACTGACACGCGTATGATAAGACGCATCGCACGCGATACATACTTCCGTGGATACCGCGTCCAGAGAGTTCTACGAATCTGGGGTTCCGTCAGAAGAGGTGAGGAACAGAATATTTATCCATTTCAAGAAGAGGCCGATGAGATGTTCAATTCGGCTCTCATATATGAACCGGCAGTGCTAAAGAGATTCTGCGTACCCATAATCAAACGGATAAGAAAAGAATCTGCGGAATATGTTGAGGCGAAAAGACTTCTTGATTTCTTTAATCTTTTCTACGATCTTGCTGACCGCGACGTTCCTTCGAACTCAATCCTGCGTGAATTCATTGGTGGCAGTTCGTTTCTGTACTGACGATCGAAGCAAATCTGTTGCTAATGTAGAATCGAAGGAAAACATTAAGACCCTTGCTCAACTGCTAATCGACCACGTTGAATGTCAGCATCACAAGTTATTGCACAATTTTTGTGCACTGAGCATGATTTCTGTGCGGCAAACTGACTTATTCTCTCCAAATTCAATGCCTTTTTCCTGGCATAGATATTGCTCAATGTCTAAGTACAATGTCTTTAAAAGACTTTTCAGAAGTTACGATCAAGAACTGTACTGCCGGCGGCATGTTCCCGAGCATAGGATTCTTGCTGCCGGCAGTAGTGAAGAGATATAGAGGAGGAATCATGAAGCGCAATGGAGTTAAATGGCTGGCAATGAGCCTAGTATGGCTTATACCTTTGGCTGCAGATGCAGCCAAGTATGGTGTCTTACATCTCAAACCAGTTGGTGTTTCTTACGCAACGACTGAGGCCGTGGCGACCCTATTGACCAGTGACCTCATCAACTACGGCCATACAGTGCTCAATCCTGATGCCATGGATGACGCCGTCGGTGACATACTGGAATGCTATGAAAGCAGTTGTGCCGCAGAGGCAGGACTTGCCGCGAATGTCGAGCACGCAATATACGGTTCCGTATCCCGGTTGGGCGACAAACATATCGTGCAATTGTCCATCGTAAATGTTCTGACCAAGGAAGTTGTTTGGGCGGGTAGTCTTGCCGCCAAGACAGCTGAAGACCTCGATACGGTAGTGAAAAGACTGGCAAAATCGATTTCCGAAGGAAAGAAAGCAGAAGAGACCGTTGAAGTTGGTCTGGTAACAGAAGAAGAGGAGAAAAAGCCAGCGAGAAGACGGGTATTCCATACTCTGGGAGTTACCACTGGCATGTTACAACCCATATCGGGCTATGGTGAAGCCAGTACTCTGTATCATCTTGGCGCCCTTTATTGGTACGAGACGCCTCGTATGGTTGCAGAAGTTGCAGGGTACGTAACATTTCCGGGCGATCTCAACGATATAGACGGCACGGCCGCAGAAGCCTGCTTTCCGGAGATCTCAATGTTGTACATGCTAAGCAAGAAGGAAATATCGCCTTATTTCGGTGGTGGAATAGGCTTTGGTTGGTTGACCATTGATTCAGAAGATCCTTATGTATATGGAGAAACTGCTTATGGCATGACTCTGAATGCCGGTGGAGGTGTCGTTTTCTTTAGGACATACGACATCAGATTAATCCTCGATGCACGCTATCGTGTCAATCTTGCAAGTGTTAGAGGCATCGAAGGACCCCATCAGGGATTCAAGTTATCAGTTGGCTTCACATACCGTCGCAAAGTCAGCGGCTGCTTTGGCTGTGGATTAGGCTTATAAAAACGAAGCAGTGAACGAGAGCCCCGGTGGCAAACACGGGGCTCTCCTATTTCAGGATGCTTATTATGGTATTATCTTTTACCTGCCAATAACTTAATTTCTTCATTGTAACGTCGTGCACTTCTATTACACTGCCCTTTTTTATTTTGTCAAAACTCTCATTGCAGGAGGTTCGTGCCCTGTTCAACCTCACCAGTTCTACCCTTCCAGCCGGTGTGCACAAAAAACAACGTTTCTTACCTTTTTCCGTAAGCAATTGGCTGATCGCCAAGTGACCCTGGGGTCTTATTAACGTAACCCCGCTCTTGGCAAGTACCAAATAGCCAAATTTCAGAATATCAATCTCCCGGTTAAGCCCTTGATTGATTATCTTGAGAAAGTCAGGGGGCGACCACGATATTGACTGATGGCACCATTCGTTCCGCTTTTCCACCTGCAGTAATGCACAGTCATTGTCATGCAAGCAAGGTAACAACACCCGCAAAGTTCTTTGCTTGACTAGAGAACTGCGTAGTCTCATAACACGATGCGCCAACCTCTTCAAAGCCGGTTCAATGATTATAACCAGTCCGTCATCAGTTAGGCATCTGGCGACCGCTTTGATAAATTGTGTTGGTATCACCTCTTCGGGTATGATTTCGGCCAGTGAATTGACCAATAGTATAACATCGAACCGACCTTTCGGCTCACACCGGTACGCACTATCGATATTCTGGCTCAAGAATCGAGTCTTCAATCTTCTATCGCTTTTTCTGGTCCACGCGGCTAAAGCCTTGGCACGCCGTAGCATCTTTCTCGAACCGTCAATTCCAACCAAATCGAGTGCCCGTTTGTCACCCTGATCCCTTAAGCCGTGGTAGAATCCTAGCATTCCAGCACCCTCGCCGCATCCAATATCGAGAACACTAACGCGTCGCTTGTTTGAAAAGAGAGCCGCGTACCATGATCTTATCTGTTGAACAACTACTATTGTCTTCATAAGATTCATCGGAAAATTATAGGCGAAGTATGCATCAGAATAGTTGCCTTCAGTCGGAATACTTGACGCAAAATCATCGGAAAGCATCGTCATCTGTTTTCTTATTTTGTGCAGCCTCTGCGTATAACGGGATTTTGTTCTGTGATTCAAGTCAGGCATTCCCAGACCCTGCAAAATCATCGTCGAAACACCAGCCGGCAGTCTCATGAGAAGTTATTTTTGTTTTCTACTCTAATGTTGTTATGTGTGCCCCGCAATCGGCAAATAAATCGCGGGTATGATCATCCGAAGTCAAATATACTACTTGATTCCCCTGGTCGATGAAGTTTTTCATCAAATGGGCAAGCCTCCGACGCCTTTGCCAATCCGCAAAGATGAAGGCGTCATCCAGAATCAGGAAAGCGCCGTCCGGATATATCTTACGCAGCGCCACAATCCTAAAACACAGCAGCAGTTGATCTCGCGCGCCACTGCTTAGTTCTTCGACTTCATAGCTCTTGCCTGAGGCATCGGTCACTACAAAATCGCGGTTTTTCACTGTTACTTGACCGTAGCGCTCAGTAACAAACTTGAAATAATAACTCAGACCGTCTTCCCCGCTCAAAATGTCTTCAATGAATTCATCCAACTCACTACTCATACTAAGGAGTATCTTGCGCGCCGCAAGCGCCGCCTCTTTCTCCAGTTGATTCTCACTTAACCTCTTGTTCAGTTTAGCATATTCGATAAAGGCGTCACGATCATTTGCCACGTCAACTCTCGCCTGCTCAACATTACGGAACAACTGAATGCTTCTTGTCAGCTTATCCATCCTTTCCTGTAATCCGTCTTTTTGTTTCTTGATGTCCATTTCCAATTCCAGATCTGGTTCTGTCTCAGGTTTAGCAGTTTTCATCGAACTAATCAGCCGTTCCCACTTCTTATCCTCTGTTTCGTGAAGCCGCTGCGATATGCCGGCGTTCAGCCGCGTGAGCGCCTCTTCGATTCTGGCTTTCTTGGCAATTTTGTTTTCTAAGTCTGAAATCTCGGCGAGCCCAGTCTTGTAACGCAAGACTGACATTTTTTCATCTACCTCGGCAAGGCTGTTTTCTCTCGAGAAGCGAGCAACATCCCTATTTTTTTCCTGCAACAGCGTTTCTCTTGTGATAATATCCTGTTTTAATTTGCCTAGTCTATCCGGCAATTCCGCAAGACCCTTCATGTCGTGAAAAACCTCCTGTGCCTTACGCAACAGCATATCCGTATCCATCAACCACTTTTTCGTTCTTTTCCGTCGGTAGACAGTATAGAAAAATACGAGGACTGCAACTGCCAAAAAGGGAGCTGCTATTGCCAATGGTATTCTAACAAAGAAAGACGCTACGAATAACGCTACCGCCCCTAATAGTAACCCAACTGCGAAGGCGAAAGATACTTCTTTCCCTCCTTGCTCGGGCATGCCACGATACGACTTGAGTTCGCGCTCGGCGGCCATCTTCTCTTTGGCTCTCAATGCAGTCAATTCCTTTTCGAGGTCATCCACTTCTCTTTTCTTCTCTTCGAGGTGTGCACGCGCATCCAAGCGTACTTTTCTCTCAGCCTGCAATTTTTGCCACTCGGCCAGATACTCACGCTTATATCTTTCGTATTCCTGCAATTCGGTCCGGGTTTCTCTAAATCTTTTATAGAGATTCGACAACTCTTCGTAGGTGAGATATTTCTTGTAGTTTTCCATGTCACCGAGGGCCTTCTTGAGCGCTTTATTCTTCTCTATCAAATCGGCTAGCTCGGCTTCCTGTTCCTCGATCTCTCCGATTCTCTTCAAATAATCCTCGAGAGCTGCCTTGCGTCTGCTATCCTTATCAATCTGCTCCTGCTTTTCGCGTTTCCATATTTCACGTTTGGGCTGCAGACCAACCGCCTCGAAAATCTGCTCATCTAATTTCGTGAATGATATTCCTTTACCGACCCTACTCAACATAGACTTCATACCATCCCAGAAACTCGCCTCACCGCGGGATCCATAGATCGAAGCCTCGGATGCCTGCACGTACAGCAAGTTCGAAATATCTCCCACTGGTAATTCAAGAACTATCTTCTTGGACGGTAACTTGTGAGTCTTGCCGCGATCCTCAATTTCAACCAGCATCGCGTGGGGCTTTTTATACCTCAATTCTTTTATTGTGCGTTTAAACAGAACATAATTCAATATCTCCACTATTGCAGTCTTGCCTGCTTCATTTGAGCCGAAGATGAGCTCAAATGCGGCGGGTCTAATATCAAATTTCTCTATCGGACCATAATTCTCAATGAAGATTCTATCAACCTTCATCTCAGAACCTTGTCGAAAATCGGAAAAGTGATTTCAAAGACCTTGGTGCGGAGGCGGTCATCCAACTCCTGCGTCTTGCTCATAAACCGCTGTACCATTCTGTTCTTCATAATCATATCCCATGATTGCGTATCGATCTCAATCCTGGAATCCTGAAACCGTTTACAGTATTGTGTGTACATGGATTGAACGCGGTACTTGAACTCTTTTTCACTTGCCGCCGTGTAGCCCCGAACAACGATACTCGGCATTGTGGTCGAATCATCGGTCTCTGCCAAAAAAGATTCAATCTTAATGATCATTTCATTCTCGACATCCGGGAAAACGAAAAAATCCCTCTCAACCCAGTGAGGCGCAATATCTACAAGACACTTGCTCACCTTCAGATCCGAACCATCAACGTCAATCAAATGGAAGTATCTCGCATCAACGCATTTGGTGTCGATCGCCGACGGCGAACCAGGATAGACAACCTGCGTGCCGCCATATTGTAGTTCGATATTTCTCGAATGAAGGTGACCCAGAGCCACGTAACGCGCAATTCCGTCAAGGTGCGTCGGATAGATAGGCATGTATTCGGTTTCTATATCTTCGAGCACCGAAAAAATGAATGACTGATCATACAAAGTCCCGTGCGCTATGAGAATATCGATATCCTTCGGGATATTTCTGATACAATCGCTGAATTTCTTTTCCTGATAAGGAACTCCACAGATTCTTACGCCGTCTCTTTCAATAAAATGAAAAGGTTCTTCGGTCAGCTGCACAACGTTCTCGCCATAATCGTAGTTCGGCCCGAACGAATGTAAGTCGTGGTTCCCAGGGATAATCAAGAAAGTACATTTCACGGATTCGAACATTTTCCGGACGGTTTGCCTCAGCTGTGTAGCGTCCGTATCCGACTCAAACAAATCACCGGCAATGACAAAGCAATCTACCTTCATCTCACCTGCTTTGTCGAGCATCCATTCAAATATTTCAAGTCGTTTCTTATCGTCTTTTTTCAGGTGCACATCAGCTGTGTGTAATAATTTCATGGATTCAATATCTTCTGTTGAAATAATCGTCCAAAATCTGACGATGGTCAAAGGCAAGTTCTTCAGGTAAGGTATCCTTGGTAAACAAACCTATTTCAGCCGCATCAGAGGATGCTCTCGGTTTGCCACTGGCTTGACACACAAATACGACCGATATCGTATGATGGCGCGGATCACGATTCGGATCTGAGTAAGTGTGAAATTGCCTCAAGCCTGTAATGTCTAGCCCAGTTTCTTCCTTTGTCTCGCGTCGGGCCGCCTCTTCGACCGATTCACCATAGTCAACAAAGCCACCCGGGATCGCCCAACCATGGGGTGGATTTTTCCGCTTGATGAGTACAATTTCTCCGGCAATTTCAATGATAATATCGATGGTCGGAATTGGATTGCGGTACTTCATCTGGGCAATTATAGGCAGAATAGTCGCCAAATCAATAGTTGACAAGATGTACTCGGTTATTATAATAGTCGAACGGAATGCAAGTTAGATTGAATACCACAAGCAGTTTTCTGATATTCAAACACATCACTTGACACCGTTTGCAATCAAACAGGGAGTTAATCGATGAAAAGGACTATATTGTTAATATCGACAATTTTCGTTATTGGCGCAGCCCAGGATATGATCGTCAGGGTATATGCACCCTCATGGCAGGATTTGAAACGGGTTGACGAAAAGTCACTAGATATTGCAGCCGGCAGGCATGGCGAATGGTTCGATCTGGTTGTTGACCAATACGGCCTCGACAAGGTAATCGCGTCTGGACTGCCTTATGAGGTGACGATATACAGCCTTGAGCACGCAAAGGATCAGGTCCGTGGATATTACCTGTCGTATACCGAAATCACCGATTCACTAAGAAATTTAGCCCAAAACAACGCTTCAATATGCATACTCGACTCCCTACCATTTCCAACCTACGAGGGGAGATGGATTTACGGCGTGAAGATATCGGACAATCCGCAACTCGAGGAGGATGAACCCGGCTTCACCATTGATGGCTGCCATCACTCGCGAGAATGGGCAACCCCTCAAGCCGTGTTATTCTTTGCCGATTCTATGATGCGTTCATACGGGAACGTACCAGAAATCACGGATATCATAGACGAAACACAAATATACTGCTTCCCGTTGATTAATGTCGACGGCTACGTATACGACTATCCTGGCGGTAATATGTGGCGCAAGAATCGTGAACCATTTGGCGGTTCGATCGGCGCCGATCCAAACCGCAATTATGGCGGCGCACTAAATGGCGAGACCGACGGCTACTGGGGCGCGGCCGATGAGGGTCAGCTCACGCATCGACCTTCCGCCTCTACGTTTTGTGGAGCCTTCGCGTTCAGTGGTGACGAAGTTTGGGCATACACTACATATATTCGAGAACACAAGATCGTAACTGGATTCTCCCTGCATAGTTACGGCGAGCAGGTTATGTATCCATGGGGATATAAACTTCAACGTACCCCGGATTCAATCCTCTACGACCAAAAGGGCGCTCACATGGCAAATATGATGCAGTGTCTATCCAGTGGTACATACACGCCTGGGCCATCCTACTCCAACCCCTACCCTACCGCGGGGAACACGCGAGACTGGGTATACGGCTATAATCATTATGTAGCTGGATTATCAACATTATTCTACGGCGCTGAAATCGGCACCACTTTCTATCAGCCTCCGAGTGATTTGGATTTTGTCTCGCACCAGGTTTTCAAAGCAGCCAAGTACCTTGCCGGTTTTGCTGATTCGTTGATGATCACTACCGAAGGCATCGTCCCCTCACCGCTAATATATCCGGTAGACACCACGGGCTCCGATTTCACATTAAGCTGGCATGCACGCAATCCTGCTCACAACAATCCATTGTACTGGGAATTGATTGAGCTATCAAATCCAGCGGTGATCGAAGACAGTTTAGAATCGGGCACCAACCGCTGGATACTACAAGGGTTCACCCTATCAACCACCCAAGCCCATTCAGGCGACTACAGTTACTTCTCCGGTAATGCCAATGAAATGAATAACGCAGTCCAAACCGCACATCCTTTTATGGTGAACCCAGAAGATTCTGTTACTTTCTGGTGTTGGTATGATTTAGAGACGAATTACGATGTTACAGTGGTTGAAGTGTCAGAGAACACAAAGGAATGGTTCAACCTCGACACCACGCGCTTCAACGGAAATTCAGGCGGATGGGTCCGTAAGGCATATTCACTCCAAGATTGGCTCGGCAAGTCCGTATACATCAGGTTTCGTGCGATGACCGACGGTTCTGTACTCAACAATGGTTTCTATGTTGATGATGTATACCCGGTATGCTTGTTCAATGATGTGGATACGGTTGCTACGGATATCACAGATACGCTATACGATTTCGTCGACCATCCGGCCGGGGAATATTTCTACTTGGTGCGCGGATTCAATACTACGTGGGGGTGGGGAGACTACTCATGCTTGGCCCGCGTCGAGGTTTCAGTCGGTATTGATCAAGGTGATATTGCAAATCCAACAGAGACCATCTCATCGATTTCCTTACTCCAAAATCCTTCCACAAATCAATTACGTATCAGTTATACATTGGGCAATGTCGATCCAGAAGCGGCGCGACTGTCTATCTACGATGCTACGGGCCGTCTTGTCAAATCCTTTCGCATAGAACCCAACGCTACACGTAATACAGTAGCATGGAATTGCTATGATGAGTCTGGCGAGGCTGTCCCCAACGGAATCTACTTTGTGCAGCTTGAGTCCGGCAATGATCATTATGTCAAAAAGGCCATCTTATTACGCTAGACCTTGGCAATCGGGATTCATTGAATGGGGGTAATAGACAACCATGTTAAGAAAAATATTTGCCTTATCCATTGCGCTTTTGTGTCTGGGATTCTCAGAAACGCGCGATAAAGTAAGTCTTGCGACAATCACCATCCAACAACACGATGAAGTATACACACTGAACAAATTTCGGCTGACGATTATCGACGCCGGTGCGGATTTCGTTAAGACTCTGGTCACCGCCGACGAAATCACAATACTGAGGAATGCCGGCTATGACGTCGGCATTCTCATCGAAGATTATCAAGCCTACAAGGATGAAATATTCCAGAGAGGCTTTTATCACACCTATAATCAGGTGTATTCGGTGCTCGATTCGTTTGTGAGTGACTATCCGGAGATATGTCGCCTCGACACGATCGGGTACAGTGTTTTGGGTCGAGCAATATGGGCAATGCGCGTCACCGATAATCCACAAGTTGAAGAAAACGAACCCGAGATCCGTCTTCCCGGAAACATGCATGGTGATGAACACATCGGAACTGAAATCACGCTCTATTTCTTGCGGCATTTGCTGACAAATTACTCATCTGTACCACAAGTACAGAACCTAATCAATAGCTCTGAAATATGGGTATTACCTACAATAAATCCAGACGGCAAGGTGGCGAATACGCGTCGTAATGCAAACAACGTAGACCTGAACCGCGACTACGGCTTCTTTTGGGACGGTTGGGGTGGCAGCCCGGCTCCCTCTTCGCAGATTGAAACACGATCAATGATGCAGCATCTCGAGGAAAACAATATTAGTCTGGAATACAATTACCATTCAGTCGCTCAATACGTAAACTACCCCTGGGACTATCACTACGCCGACCCGCCAGATAGTCAATACATTATTTTATTGTCAGAAATCTATGCAGATTCTGCCAATCTGACGGCCATCAACGGCTATGATTGGTATCAGACGACCGGCTGTCTGCAGGACTATACAATCGGGACCAGTGGTGCCCTCGCATGGACAATCGAAACACTCGAGCCTTCGAGTTCTTCGGCAATCGATCAGATTTGCTATGACAACCGCGACGCTCTGATGGATGTTTGTAATCGCGCAGGCTGGGGTGTTGAGGGAGTAGTAAAGGATTCGATTACCAATAGTCCGATTTACGCACGGATTGAGTTCATGAATCCTGACCGTATCGATGTGTACACCGATCCAAATTTCGGTGATTTTCATAAAATGATCGAACCGGGGACGTACGATTTATGCATACTAGCCAACGGCTACGCTCCTAAAATCATCGACAGCGTGATTGTTCCTGCAACTGGCAGCGTATCGGTCGGTGACGTTTTTCTCACGCCGGATTCGTCATACCTTTCAGCGTTCAGAGTAGTCTTGTGTCGGTACGCCATGCACGCGGAAGTGAATAACAAGACCAATCCGAGATTTGCACTTGGCCCCGAAGATAGTCTGTGGCTTTCTCTCGGGTGGTCTGGATATGTTGTTCTTGATGTGGGCCCGAACACACCGATCACCGATGGCCCAGGGGACGATTTTGTCGTATCCGAAGGGAACGATGGTATGGACGAAGGCTATAATGTCTACGTGAGCAATGACTGGAGTGGTTCGTGGATTTCTTGCGGCGCCGATACGGGGACCGCAAGTTTCGATATTTCTGCAACCGGGTTGAGTGAAGCAAGATATGTGAAGATCGTTGATGATGGAAATACGCAGGGAACACAATATGCCGGGTTCGATTTAGACGCACTACATTTCTGGTATCCGGCGGGAATCGAGGAAGGCAGCGTTCTTGGCGAAGCAATTGTGAATATTCTTCTGTCACCAAATCCGTCTCATGGGCAGATCGATATCCGATTCCAAGTACTGGAAACAGCAGCCAGTAGACAGAAGACAGAAATCAGTGTAGTAGTCTATGATGCGGCTGGCCGCAAGGTTAGCGATCTGGCTGATGATGCAAAGGAACCTGGTCATTATATGGTTACCTGGAACGGGATTGATGATCTGGGTCGCGAGGTGCCGGCTGGTGTCTACTTTGTTAAGCTCACAACTGGCGACTATGGCCGTGTTGAGAAGGCGATACTACTTAAATGATAGTTTATTGGTTGAGTTGTTGATGGGAGTTTAATGATTATGAAAAGAATATTTTTGTTTGTACTTATATTGTTGACCACAGCATTTGCCACGGATTACCTGGTGCTTCTGGATTTGGATAAACAAAGGTTAGACCCAATATTCGAAAAAGGTTTAACAGTGATCGCCGAGCTCGAGAATTCTGCAATATTACTCGTCAATGACAATGAATTTGACAGACTTACGGGTCTTTCGCAGATGATAATTGGCCAGGATCCCCAACCGAATGAATACTATGTGGTATATTACAGGAACGAACGGATCGACCTACGCGATTACGGTGAGGTTCTGTTCATTGATGGCCCAGAACATCTACTAAGAATCGCGCCCGGCATGCTTGAACCCCTCATACGAGAAAAAGTCGACGTGCAAAGATTGACCTTCAAGGCTTTCGTGCGCAGTGATAAACAAGCACCGCGCTTTACGTACAACCCGCTCGTCCAGGGGATTGTCGACCAGGTGGATCCGGATAGCATCTTAAGTTATGTACAACGATTGCAGGATTTCGTCACCCGGTATTCCACACATGATTCGTGCTTCGCAGCCGCCGATTACATCGCCAACAAATTCAATGCATACGGATGTGACTCAGTTTATTTTCAGTATCACACCGGTGGTCACGCCCCGAATGTTATAGGAGTAAAGCGGGGTACTACATATCCAGATAGCATATATAGTGTAGTATGCGGACACTTCGATGCAACGTCCTACCTTGCACCCGACATTGCCCCGGGTGCCGATGATAATGCAAGCGGCACGGCTGGCGTCATCGAGGCGATGAGAGTGATGAAAGACCATCAGTTTGAGTATTCAGTAAGATATATCGCCTTTTCAGGTGAGGAGTTTGGTCTTTATGGCAGCTATTACTATGCTTCACTGGCGAATTCTCAGGGTGACAGTATCCTTGGTGTTCTGAACGCCGACATGATCGCCTACGTGAACTCGTATCCCGAAAGCGTCGATGTACTTGCCAAGATATCAAACCCTGCATGTGAACCATTTGCAGACTTCTTCATTGCGGCGGCCGATTCTTACACTAACTTGCTCACAAATAAACAGATGGTCAACTCAGCGCCATATTCTGACCACCACCCTTTCTGGCAGAACGGATATCTTGCACTATGCAATATCGAAGACAACCCACCGGTCAATCCTTACTACCATGAACCAGGCGACACAATTGGTTCCGGGTACAATGACAACGGTTTCTGCACCGAGGTGATCAAAGCCCAAGTCGCGGCCCTATCACTAATGGCTGGCCCGTTGACTGCGGCGTACTTGACCGTTCCTGATTACTGGATCGTCGACACCGCACCAGGCGGCAATGGTAACGGGTTCTGGGAAAGCGGCGAGGAGGTGAGTTTGGTCATTCAGGTTTACAACATGGGTGTAGATACCGCGAAGAATTCTTGCGGATTGGTTAGCACCACAAGTTCGTATGTCACAATGATCGATGATAGCTGCTATGTGGGGAACATCCTACCACAAGATACTGTGGAAATGATTTTTACAATGTCCGCGGCAGGCTCGGTGCCTTTGGGGTACCAAGCAGATTTCGACCTTGGTCTTTCATGTAATAGCGGTACCTGGGATTATGCAATCCAGATCTATATCAATCCATTGCCTAATCTAATCTACCACGGCTACTCGATCATCGATGCTAACGGCATTCTAGAACCGGGAGAAACAGCTGATTTAGTAGTGACCGTTTCAAATCACGGAGCTGCACCGGCAATGAGCGTTACCTCGACACTCGTGACGTATTCTCCACTTATCACGGTGAACGACAATTCGGGCAACTTCGGAGCAATTCCTATTGGTGATACAGCAAGCAATGCGTCTGATCCCTTTAATGTCACGGCGAGTGCTTCGGCAGCCTACGGCACGACCGTGGACTGCGATTTGATCGTCGAGTCCGGCATGTATGTTGACACATTAGATTTTCTGCTGGCAATCGGCGAACCCGTGCCTTCAGACACCGGTTACTATTATGCCTATTACTCAGGCGGGTTGCAGACCTATGCTCCGACCTTTGACTGGTTCGAGATCGCGCCGCCGGGCCCGGGCACGATCATCTCCGAGATCACGGATGAGGATGCGGACACGGTGACCGTA
>Ga0209427_10000499_pt1 | contig 41856 bp, 33 predicted proteins | sample DeeMarSWOR136_30_FD_187465 | JGI IMG/M metagenome (GOLD analysis project Ga0209427, IMG submission 187465) | Marine sediment microbial communities from White Oak River estuary, North Carolina - WOR-1-36_30 (SPAdes) (version 2) | ecosystem: Environmental > Aquatic > Marine > Intertidal zone >...
TCCTTGTTGCTTTTTCCCTGCAGGATGAGCTCCATGATCTCTCTCTCCCTCTTGGATATCTGCTTGTCCTGAGCGACAAATTCCAAGAGTCTTACGCTGTTTTCTGATGAGATCCGGACATATAATCTCAGAAAAAACTTTTTAAGCCAGAAGATAGGAACGACGTTCAGATAAACAAGCGCTGCAGTACCAACTAAGTATTGAAATGGTTCAGGGAGTGCGGCTGCAGCAAAGAAGATAAGGTAACCAGCAAAAAAGAGAGCGCCAAAGACACGTATGGCTGTCCGCCTGGAGTCTTTCGGCTCTTCGAGTTTTCCCAGGCTGAGCCACACAGACATTCCCAGAAGGATGACCATTGCGGCCGCCGCCACTCCGATGTAGCTAGTCATGATCCAGCGGTTGGAACCGGTATTCATGTATGTCGTAATCCCGATCACACAGCTTATACCTACGAGTATCAGTGCGGCCGAGAACATGATGTTAGCTTTTTTGGGGATGTCCTTTTCCAGGAGTCCAAGGCATACCCGAAAAAAAGTGTAGATCAGCCCGACCTCACCGATCAATGCGGCGAGAAACATGACAGTATAAAAGGGAGAATTTCGATCGGCTGTTATCGGTCCCGGAAAGTTCACTGAGGCATATTTTGTGACGAGATAGAGGAAGATCACCAGGTTGAATACGACGATGTAGTTAAGGAAATGGCTCAAGAAAGGATACCGGTAGGTCCTGTTTAGCTGGAAAGAATAGAAGGCGGCGAAGATGCCGAAAACAAGACCGATGAAGAAGCCAAAAATGCAGACGTGTTCCATTTTCTCTACCTAAACAATAAAAAAAACCGTGAAGGATTTCAAGCAGGCATAAAGGGATGGGGGGAAATAGTAAAATTTTCCTATTGGAGAAAATGATAAATTCTTCCCATTTACTTCGACCTCCGGGCCGCCCATATTAAAGACGTGCGGCAAAAAAAATGCAGACTCTTGTGAGGATGCAGAAAAAATTTAGGAGGTCTGAAATGACTGAAAATGCCATTCGTACAATCTTGAACCGAAGGGAATTTGTGATGCGAGCTACGACGGTTTGCTCAATGTTCTGCTTCGGTGGCGGCAGCCTTTTTGCTCTGTTTCGTTCCGGACAGGAGGCTAGCTCATCTTCTGAGAAACACAAATTCCAGAAAGATACCGGTATGTCTTACGACGATTTCAGTAAATTCATAGTGGGAAGGATGCTTGTTCCCATTGTGGGTGCTGTGGCTGCCAAGGTAGGGATAGACGTGGTGCAAGAGGCCATATTTGAAGGTTCCAAAAAACGGGTTGCGGCCCAAGTGAAGAGTCTGCCAAAAAGGGGACTTGCGGATTTCGCACAAAACTTCAAATCCCAAGATCCGTTCAACGTTAATACCTGGACCAAAGAGATCCTTCAGGACACGGATAAAGTATTCGAAATGCGAGTCTCGGAATGTCTCTGGGCCAAGGCATTCAGGGAAGCGAATGCCGCTGACCTTGGATTCAAGATCGTTTGCAGTGCAGATTATGTTACGGCTGAGACATTCAATCCAAAGATCAAACTCATCCGGGATAAGACTTTGATGCAGGGACATGGCTGCTGCAATCACAAGTATATTTTTCAGGATTGAGGAGAAAGGAGAGAAAAATGGTCAGAAGTATAATTTCCATCATATCGGGGTATTTGATCTTTGGGCTGGCGGTTCTCCTGCTCTGGATAGCGTTCGGTTATAGACCCCACTCTGTCCCCCCCACAGGATTTCTGGTCTTCAGTGTTTTCTGTGAATGCCTGTTTGCTCTGGGAAGCGGATATGTCGTTGCTCTCATTGCCAGGCGCAGGGAACTGCTGCATACAGGAATTCTTACGGCGATTTTCGTTGTTCTCGGACTCTTAACTGTGGTGACGACAATGAATAAGCTGCCCTTGTGGGTGAACTTGACGACAATCTTTCCTACCGCGCCATGTATTCTGCTCGGAGGATGGATCAGGATGAAAGCAGCAAAAGGAGGGCTTGCCGCGTCGCAACTCTCCCAGCCGTAGCGAATCCGTCCATATATGGGTATGGGTTGTTCAGAATCGAACAGAAGGTGGTTTGGAGACGGTTGAGAATCCCATAGAGAAGTTTTGGTACATTTTTTGCAGATTTTTTTATTCGAGGAAATTCAGATGGGTCAGTAAGCATGTCAAAAACTATTGGGAGAAAGTCATGAATCAGAAAAATATTATAATTATTATCATTATTATCCTTTTGGCCTTTTTGTTTGTTTCAACTACAGCACATCCTGGCCAGGAAAAGGAGGGTGTCCTTGTTCCGGAAAATTTCAATGAGGCCAGGCTCAATCGTCTCCAGCCATCCGACAAGGTAATGGATGCTATCGGCACCTTTACACTGCACAAGGAATTTTACGGAATTCTTCCCTCACTACTTTCGCTAAAAAAGACTTGTTTTATCTAAATTGTTTGATATCATTTTCGTTGAGGGAGGAGAGAATGCTGAAGAAATATCAAGTTCTTCTCCTCGAATGGTTGGAAGAACATGTAAAATACTTGGCAGATAAATATGATCTTAGTTTTTCCGAGATGATCAGAGGACAGATTTGCTTCTCCACTTTGACTGCAGTGGGTTATCTCTATCCTGAATACAAACCTGATATTACAGTAAAGGAAATTCTGGAGAAGTTCAAAGAACAGGATAAAAATGTATTGACGAGAGAAGATATGCATAGGGCGTTGTCTAAGATATATTTTGAAACCGGAAAAGCTATAGAGTATTGGAAAGAAAGAGAAAAAGCCCAAAAAAAGAAAAAATAAAGAGGTAGGGAATTGCTTAAGGATAATCCTCTCGATCTGGTTTTTGCTCCTTACTCAATTTACGTTCTTTTTACTGCTAATCGTCTAAAAATATTTACACTTCTGGCAGAAAGGGAGATGACGGTTGATGAGATAGCGGAGTCAACAGGTGCTCGTATTCGGCTCCTTGAAGGATTGCTCGATGTGTGTGTAGCCCTTGGGCTTTTACGAAGACAGGATAATCGATATGCAAATTCATATATGAGTAATGCCTATCTTGTCGAGGGGAGGCCGCTTTATCTGGGCGATATCATCGAAGTTCAATCCATCGAAGCGGGTAATTGGGAAAGACTTTACGATCTCGTTCGAGGTAGCGGTAAAGGTGGAGGCGAAGGAGTCGAGAGGGAAGCTTCTCCTGAGCTGTTTACAAGGGCGATGAACAATCTCGGGATGCTTGGTGAGGCCGCGGCATTGGCGAATGAGGTCGACCTTGCAGGCTGTAGGACCATGGTTGATGTGGGATGTGGTTCTGGCCTCTACTCTATCACTCTGTGTCGTCATTACCCTGAATTAAAGGCGATCCTTTTGGATAGAGAAGAGGTTCTGGCAATCACGGATCGCTTCATCAAGAAAAGCAGCCTGCAGAATCGCATGAGCATTCGTGCGGCTGACATTCTTAAAGACCCATTCGGGATTGATGTGGATGTTGTCCTCCTCTCCGATGTCCTTTATCAGGATAAGTCCACGTGTATCCAGATTCTTAAGTCTGCATATGATGCGCTGGCTTCAGATGGACTCCTCATTATTCGAGGCTATTTAACTGATCCTAAAGGTTCGCAACCTTTATTCGGTTCTCTTTTCGCTCTGGGACGATTGCTTTTTGATGAAAATCGGGAGATCATTTCGATTCCCCTGCTGCACAGTTGGATCGAACAGGTTGGTTTTAAAATCACAGCATCTCAGGCCCTCACCGAAAGATCTACCTGTATTCAAGCAAGGAAATGATTTTTATGGATTTTTCTAAATCCTCAAAAATGAGCATAGATTTGATGAGGTTCATCGACCGGTATGCGGGTATTCCTCTTTGTCTCCTTTTTTCAATCGTTAACAGCTTCCTGAAACTTTTCAAGAAACCAACCTATATTAAAAGCCCAAAAAAAATTCTCTTTATCGAAATGGCTGAGATGGGGAGTCTGGTTCTGTCTTATTCTCTCTTTAGAAAGACCACAGAGCGATATCCCGAGGCTTCTTTGTATTTTCTCACCTTCAAGGAAACCCGGGATGCTGTGAATATCCTTCATTTTTTTTCAGAAGAAAATGTTATCACCATCGAAAGCAAGAAAATCCTCAACTTTCTTTTTTCGTCTATCAGCGCCATAAGAAAATTGAGAAAAGAGAAGATCGATATCGTCCTGGATATGGAGCTCTTTGCGAGATTCACGGCACTTTTGAGTTATCTCATAGGAGCAAAGAACAGGATTGGTTACCATAGATACAGTAACGAAGGATTGTACAGAGGTAATTTTTTGACTCACAAGGTTCCATTCAATCCACACTTACACATCGCATACAACATGCTCAATCTGATTTATGCTGTAAATTCTCCTTTGGATAGCATTCCCCTGACAAAATTCCCTTACGATGCGAAAGATATCGTAATTCCGAAAGTTAAGATGTCTTCCGATGGGAAAGATGCAGTACGTTCGAAACTTTCGGCGGAAAATGATGAAGTTTTGCAGGCAGAGAAACTGATTCTCATCAACCCGAATGCAAGTGACATCATCCCCATCCGAAGATGGCCTGCTGAGAAATATGTCGAGCTCATAAAACTGCTCTTGAAGCATGATGGGGTTTATGTGGTTATCACGGGAATAAAATCAGAGAGGGAAGAGGCTGCGGAAATCTGCCAAGCAGTCGGGTCGAAAAAATGTATCAATTTCGCAGGAAAGACTAGCTTTTTTGAGCTGATCGAGCTCTACCATGTAGCTGACATTTTGATTACCAACGACAGCGGCCCAGTTCATTTTTCATCGATGACAGATATTAAGACATTTGTTTTTTTTGGCCCAGAAACCCCAAAATTGTATGGACCTCTTGATGAAAATACACATGTCTTTTATTCCAATTTCAGCTGTAGCCCCTGTGTCTCGGCGTTCAACCACAGAAAATCTCCCTGCAACAATAATGAATGTTTAAAAGCCATTTCTGTCCAGTCCGTATATCACGAAGTTTCCAAATTCCTGTGACGATGAAAACAATGTCTTCCAGGAGAAAAATCGCTCTTTTCGTGTTGCTCGGATTCCTTTTCTTTATGTCTCTTTTCCTCATAAAAATTAAAGACAACATGGAAGATTTCGAAGTCAATTATAAGGCGGGAAAGAGACTGCTTTGGGGGGAGACTCTCTATCGTTTTGAAGACGAGCATTTTATGTTTAAATATTTTCCGTGTTCAGCTCTGCTCTATGTTCCACTTTCCTATCTTCCTCTGTCATCTGCAAAGGCAATCTGGTATTATCTTGTCGTTTTTTGTTCTGTTTTTTTATTTTATTTTTCTCGCAAGCTCGCGGCTTCTTCCAAAAAAATTGATGGCTTTCTCATCGTTCTCCCCCCGTTGATTCTGGCTAGATACTTTTTCAGGGAAATCGAATTAGGGCAAATCAATGCTCTTGTTACTATGATACTGGTTCTGATGGTCTGGCTAATGAGTTCAGGAAGAGACAGGACTTCTCAAAAAAACGAATTTCTTTCTGGATGTCTTTGGGGATTGGCAACCGCTTTGAAGCCCTATGCGTTCATCTTTTTCCCCTATTTCATCATTAAAAGGAAATGGAGAGCCGTGATCAGTGGCTTTGTCTTTGTTGTTCTGGCCCTTTTGGTTCCTTCCCTATATTATGGATTTGAAGGAAATCTGCAGGTTCTCAAGGAATGGTACTCCACCCTTTCCCAATCCACACCCAGGCTGCTTTCAACTTGGGATAATATCTCACTCATAGGTTTTTTCACGAAATGGACTGGAAATCAGACCCTTTCCATCATACTTGCTGGATTCGTCATCGGAATTCTTGTTTTGCTTATTCTCATTCTTGTTCTAAGAGGGAATAATATCCCTCGTGCAGAAGTGCTGGACTCTTCGATCCTTCTCATTTGTATTCCACTGGTATCCCCCTTGGGGTGGGATTATACCTTGCTTATGTCGGTGCTGGGAGTTACGGTTCTTGTTTACAACATACAGAACTTCTCGGGATTCTGGAAAATCGTTTTGCTCCTTAATTTTTTCATCATCGCCTTTTCAATCTATGATTTCATGGGAAGGGAACTGTACGGGAGATTTATGACCTGGTCGATTCCAACTCTAAGTTTTCTGTTCATTATTGGATATCTCGCCTCCCTGCGAATAAAAAAAGTCTGCTAACAAAGTTATTCATAATTTGGGGACAGTATACGCGATCACTTATTTATTAAAGAGTTGATTGACAATATTGTCTCAAAATAATTCGGTGATCGCGTATACTGTCCCCAAATTAGAGCCAAATTAGATAGGTTATTTGGTGACGATTTCAAGTTTATCCGTAATTTTTATTAAAAGGTCTTGGGTCTCTTTCTGGATTCTTTCTGATTCTGACAAAGGCAGGGCACCTGCATAGCAATTTCGTTGAGCGAAATCACGCACTTCTCGGGAAATCTTCCTATTTTCTCTGCGTCTTAAGCTCTTGCTCTTCTCGAGAAGCAAATTCGTGTAATCGACAAGGTCTCTTGTTTTTGTCGTAGGCAATGTCCATGTTGACTCTAACTCTTTTAAAAGATTATGTATCCCATGCAGAAGCGATAAATCTTCCCTCTTTTTTTCCTTTTTGCTTCTAAAAAATCTTGAAAAAAATTGAATGATCGAATCAATGATTTTTATATCTGCAATCATCGGACCTCACCCTTGTGCGATTATCGATATCCTGCTTTCATCAACTCTTCCACTGACTCAATGGGATCGTCTGGATTCAAATATTTTGCCAGGAATTTGTAGATCTTGACCCGTATTTCCTTGGCGAGCAAAAGGTCCATTCGATCAAAGCTGTGACCACCTGGAGCATCCTGAAAGATTTCGTATTCGAATTTTTTCCCTGCAGCCTTCAGTGATTTGATAAGATGCTCCACTTCCAAAACATTCACATCCTCGTCATTCGTGTTGGTATGAATGAGAAGGGGAGTATTCTGGAATTTATGGACATTGTATGCAGGGGAACGGCGTCTGTACTCTTGCACATCTTCTCGAGCGGTTTTGCCGATATGATAATCGGCCGAATAGAGGTCCCTGTAGCTGTCGGTTGCGTATCCCATACGGGAGATAAGATCACTCACAGGAACTCCGGCAAATGCCACCTGATAGTCATCGGGATGATCGAAGATATTCATCAGGGCGATCAACCCTCCGTGACTCCATCCGATTATTCCGATTCTCTCCTCATCGATGATTGAATAATTCTCGATCATATAATTGCGAGCCGAATAGACATCTTCGACCTCCAGTCCGCCATAGTCGATCAATTCGTAAATGTAACGGCCATAGCCAGTGCTTCCCCTGTATTCGGGAGCAATCACGATGTAATGCTGCGCCATCAATTCTCGAACTATATGTGCGTAGTAGGTGGTGAAATCACCATGGACACCGCCATGAGGGAACACGAGGAGTGGATATTTTTTGCTTCGGTCAATATCCTTGGGAATAAAAACATAGCTGTAGAACTTTATCGGGTTTTTGGCGCCCATTGCAGTGGGATTTTTTTCATGGGGATTCGGAGGACCCACGATCCGAACCTTATCCACATAGCAGATATCCCCGACTTTATGATACCAGAGCCCATCGTCGATCATCTTCTCCAGTACATCCAGACGATGCTGCAAATTGTAGAACTCTCTCTTCAGTAACTGCAACTCATCACTGTTTTGGTTTTGATCTGATTGTTGCCCTGCTGAAAATAGCGGCAAAACAAGAAACGATAGAATCAAGAAGCTCTTCAATATCCTTCCTAATCGGTGTTTGCTGACTAAAATCATAATCCCCTCCTTTAAATTAACTCATAGAAATACGATAAATGATGTATAAAAGACTGCCACATCGTTGCGCCCTTCGCGATGATACAGGAATCTAAGAATGCAGGAAAAAGAATATCAGGGAAAAAGAAAGCTGTCAACTGGAGCCATCTTCCCGCCATCTTCCGCGGAAAGATTAGATTAAATGAAGATTTATATTGCTCTTCGTAACGGTCAGAGTGCATAATGTAATGTTCTGACGAGAGAAAAGAGTGCTTAAAAATTTAGCCTGTCTGGAGGAGGGCCTGTGAGACTTCGAACCTTTCTCGTCATTGCAGGAATTTGCCTGCTGTTGAGCGCATATCTTCGATCCCAAGAAATAGAAAATCAACAAGAGGCTCCGAAACCCGATCCGCTTTTTATCCGAGCAACCATCTATCCCACAGTCAATCTCTCTCGATACGATTACAACAACGATGTGGATCTTTATGAGATTCGCGCCTATGTACAGCTTCGTGATAAAACACCCATAGGTGAGGTCATAGATAATGCTTCTGTTTATGTGTATTCACAGCTCCTTGATTTCAAGATCGACCATTATGAAAAAAGGATCAAGATACCGATGGAAGAGCTTGTAGAGGATTTTGAACTCAGGATCGAAACCCAAGATGACAGAGTCATAAAAAATACATTTAAAATTCCAACATGGTTGATCATGTTGAATCCTCGTCCAGATATCGTAGAGAGCACACAGGACCTAACTATCAGGTGGAAATTCACCCGTTTCGGGGCTCCCGTGGATGTCTTTGCGTATGATTTTAAAACGGGAGAAAAACTATTCGAAGGACTCAATCTTTACTCTTCAGAAGTAACGGTTCCGGTAAAAGATATCCCAGAATCCACTATCGTTCGTATCTGGGTCATGCAGTCCTGGCTGTATAAGCGTTTTCTTCAGGGACCAGCGGAGGTTCCTGGTTCTGAAATCATCGTTATTCCATGGTCGCAGGTATTTATACGGACCAAATAGATATCGACGAGTGAATCTATCAGTACAAGAATGATGTTAAGCATGAGTCGAGAAGGATGATTCAGATGAAGAGAAGAGCGATGGGTATTCTATTTGCCTTTTTTTTGATGCTACCGTTTGTCCTTATCGCCTTGCCCGTAACTGAAGATGACGACCCTCCTCAAGTTGACCAGTTGCGCACTGTTGCCCCTAATGTGTTCCTGGATTGTTCCAGAAGGGATTGTGACTTGGACTACATCCGCACAGAAATCACATTCGTTAATTATGTGAGGGACCGTGAGAATGCCGATGTGCATATCCTGGTTACCCGACAGAGGACTGGCAGCGGTGGCAGAGAATACACCCTGGCATTTATAGGCAGAGGGAAATACAAAGGGCGGGACTCGACACTGAAATACTATTCCAATTCTACGGATTCAGAAGATCAGGTCAGACAAGGATTCGTGAATATCCTGAAACAGGGCTTGATCCCTTATCTCTACGATACGCCTCTGGCGGAATTCATCACGGTTTCCTACGCAGGAAACACCAAAGCTCAGTCAGTTCCAGTGCACGATAAATGGAACTATTGGGTGTTTTATACGAGCTTCAGAGGAAATTTGAATTTTGAGGAACAGTCAAAACGCTATTCTTATTCTGTTTCTATTTCCGCAAACCGAACGACCGAAGAGACGAAGTTTCGCTTGTGGGCCAATGGCAATTTCAATGAAAGACGCTACGAGATCAGTGAAGAGGAAAAGGTTGAATCGAGGTCTATTCGGAAAACGATATTCACCCAACTTGTCAGAAGCATAGATGACCACTGGTCTTACGGAGCCTCTGTGAGTTTGTATTCTTCTACCTATGACAATGCCGATTTATTCACCTCGATTGGCCCTGCAGTAGAGTACAATATTTTCCCCTATGAACAGGCGACACGACGGGAGCTGCGGATCCAGTATCGTCTGAACTATTCCATCCGCAGTTATGATGAAATCACCATTTATGATAAAGAGAGGGAAAGCCTCTTTAATCAACAACTGCAGATCGTATGGGAAATGAAGGAACCTTGGGGTTCTATGGGAGTGCAGCTGCGTGGATCGAGCTTTCTCCATGATTGGAGCAAAAACAACATACAGATAGAAGCGGGTCTTTCTATGAGGGTTTTTAAAGGTCTGTCGTTCAATGTCGAGGGAGAATATTCCCGGGTAAGGGATCAATTGGCCCTTCCGAAGAGTGGAGCCTCGAAAGATGAGATTCTCCTTGAGCTTAAGCAGTTGGCGACCTCGTATGATTTACGGCTGGAGATGGGATTTAGCTATCGTTTCGGATCCATCTACAGCAACGTCGTAAATCCCCGATTTGGAAGTAGGTGACCATAATTGACAATTCGCAGGGGCCTTATCGATCAAATTTTGCATTTTTTTTCAGAATGAAAGGAGGAATCATGAAAAGAAATCATCTAGTCTTGATCGGAATTTTATTGTGTATCGTTCTCATCCTGCCTGACGTAAATCTTGCCAGTGGACAGAGCGATCTGCAACCCATTTCAACCAACAAAGACAAGGTCCTTTCAATTGCGGTTAAAGGTCAGATCGCACCTGCCGAACCCGCGAGGTCATACACAACGACTTGGGATGGAAAACCCAAGATGGCGATCGGAATCGGGGGGATCAACTATAACTTGAAAATCGGAGACAAGATCTTCGGATGGGCGAATGGAGATCGGGCAACAGTGGGTGTTGCGACAGAAGGAGCAGGAGAGGAACGATTCGGCGGCGGATGGGTTACCTTCACTTCTATTGGGAACGAAGTGAGACTCTTGAGCGGTGAGGCCAGAGGAAAGAAAGGCGTTATCATCGGAAAGTTTGGAAGTTATGTGCTGGTTCATTTCGAGGACAGTATTGTGGAGAAGCTAACGATCGGGGATGTTCTACAGGCCAAGGCTTGTGGCGTCGGCCTGGAGATAGAGGGATTCAAGGATGTCTTCGTTCACGGCTTAGCGCCTGACGTTTTAGAAGCACTGGTCATGCAAAACGCAGAAGGCAAGCTCGTGGTGCCTGTAGTCAAAGAGATCCCTGCGGAGATTATGGGTCAGGGAGCAGGAGGCGGAAGTCTATACGGCAACTGGCATATCCAGACATGTTTTCCACCTGATATCGAGAAGTATGGTTTGAACGAGCTGCGTTTTGGGGATCTTGTATTCATGAAGGATATCCAGACCGATTATGGAAAAGGCTACTTCAAAGGAGGAGCGACTCTAGGCGTAGTCTGTGCTGGTCCGAGCGATATTTCAGGCATGGGCATAGGGGTAACACCCATTCTGTCCACCAGATTCGGTAAATTGACAGCACGGATTGACTCCACCGCAAACATCGGGAAATATCTCGGCATCAAAATGAAAAAATCCACTCCAGCAACGAGTGCAGCCTCCTTGAAGACCAACAAGAACAAGCTTATCACCACTGCGGTCGAAGCTGTGGTCCAGCCTGCAGGAACAAGAGGATATTCGACGACATACGAGGGAAAACCGAAGGTGGCTATCGGCATGGCGTCGATCAACTACACGGTTTCTCTCGGAGATCCTGCTTATGGCTGGGCGAGTGCAGACCATGTTGAACCTGATGTCACCATCCAGGGCCGCGATAGAGAAAGAGCCAGCGAGTGTGCGATTGCAATCCTTGCATGTATCGGCAACGAGGCTGAAGTCATTTCCGGAGAAGCTAAGGGTGCCAAGGGATTCTACATAGGCAGACATGCTGGCTCCGACGACCTTACTTGGTTCCCGAAGAATGTACTCGAAAAACTGGCTTTGAACGATAGAATTCAGGTCAAAGCCCAAGGTGTGGGCCTCAAGATAGAGGGCTTCGAGGATGTGAGAGTAAATAAGCTTTCCCCTGAACTTCTGGAAAACTTGGGCATAACCATAGAGGACGACCAGCTCGTGGTTCCTGTGGTGATGGAAATCCCCGGACATATTATGGGATCAGGAATAGGCGGTCCATTCATAGAGTATATCGATTATGACATTCAGACCACCGATCCTGCGATAGTAGAAGAGTATGACCTGAAAAAGATCAGGCTTGGTGATCTTATCGCCATTCGAGACCATTATGACTACTACGGCCGTGGAAGATACGAAGGAGCCGTGACTATCGGTGTTTGCATCCATGGTTGGAGCGACTGGGCCGGGCATGGTCCTGGACTGAATCCTGTGCTGAGTGCTCTTCCAGGAAAAATAAAGACCGTAATCGACCCACACGCAAATACTGCCTATTATCTGGGCATAAAATCAAAGCCGCGCCAGTAGGCCTGCCGGTCCAGAGTCGAGCACTCAGTCCGGGCTGCAACGAAGCCGATGCATTAAAATATTCTTTCTTGAAAAAGTATTTTTCAAGATTTAAAGTAAAATCAGGATAGCTATCTGATTTTACTTGTATAACAAAAGTTATCGGCATTCTTTATGAATAATTCAGGTAAATAGGAGGGAGTTATGTGGAGCAAAAAAAGTTTATGTTGGTCCTTCATATTTTTCTTGGCTTTTCTTTCCTTGCTGATCACGAATTTTTCATGTCAAGAAGCCCCAGGATCCAGACTGAAGTTCGAAATTTATTTTTCAGCCTCTGCCCATGCAGAGCCTATAACCGGCCGCGTATTCGTCATGATTTCAGAGAGCGATGAGAGAGAGCCTCGGCTCCAGGCGGGATCGTGGAGCCGGAGCGTGCCTTTCTTCGGACTCGATGTGAGGGATCTCAAGCCTGGAGATGTTGCGGTCATCGATGAGAATGTTCTCGGATATCCACCGAATAGCCTTCTCGATATACCCAAGGGGGATTATTTCGTTCAGGGTTTGATCAACATCTATACCCAATTCAACCGCTCTGATGGCCATGTGATCTGGGCCCATATGGACCAGTGGGAGGGCCAGCAGTTCAACAGGTCCCCAGGAAATCTGCACAGTGAGGTTCAGGGCGTTCATCTTGATCCAGAGCAGGGATACACCATCAAGCTGATTCTGGATGAAGTCATTCCTCCTGTGGAGGTTCCACCGGATACAGAATGGGTGAAACATGTCAAGATCCAGAGCAAACTGCTGACTGAATTTTGGGGTTATCCGATACACATCGGAGCGATCGTTCTCCTGCCCAAGGATTATGATGAACACCCGGAGGTATCGTATCCTGTGCATTACCAGCAGGGCCATTTTTCCCTGAGGTCTCCGAACGGATTTCGAACTGAACCGCCGGAAGACGACGACCGCCGAGGAAGAAGCGGTTATGAGTTTTACAAAGCATGGATTTCTGAGGATTTCCCCCGGATGTTCGTGGTGACCATCCAGCACCCCTGTCCTTACTTTGATGATTCCTATGCGGTGAATTCAGCGAACTGCGGTCCCTTCGGGGATGCGATCATCACAGAATTGATTCCCTATCTCGAGGAAAACTTTCGGATGATCCCTAAGCCTTACGCACGGGTGCTTTCTGGAGGATCTACCGGCGGTTGGGAGGCCCTGGCCTTACAGGTCTTTTATCCAGACTTTTTCGGGGGAAGCTGGCCCCATTTTCCAGATCCCATCGATTTCCGCTATTATATCCTGACCAACATTTATGAGGATGACAATGCTTTTGAGAAGGACTTCGGATGGCTGACACTGGAACGCCCCTTTATGCGGGACATCCACGGCCAGGTACAGGTAACTATGAGACAGCTCAGCCAGATGGAGGCTGTTTTAGGGTCTAAAGGTAGGTCTGGACAGCAGCTGGATATCTGGCAGGCCGTGTATGGTCCAGTCGGAGAAGATGGCTATCCCAGGGACATCTGGGACAAGCTGACAGGAAAGATCGATCCCGAGGTGGCCAAATACTTCAAGGAAAATTATGACCTAGTGCATATTCTCAAGCGGGACTGGAAAACACTCGGGCTTAAGCTTAAAGGGAAACTGCATATCTACTGCGGAGACATGGACAACTTCTACCTGAATGAGGCTGTGTATGAATTGGAGGAATTTCTTGAAAGCACAAAAGATCCCTATTATGAGGGGACGTTTGGCTACGGCCGTCCGAGAAAGGGACATGGATGGTCGCCCTTCGAGAGGACTACAGGAGAATTAGAAAGGGTCATGGATGGACACATCGCAAAGGCAGCTCCAAGGGGAGAGAATACCTCCCAGTGGAAATACAAGTAGGCAGAACCAGGCAACGAAGAGAAATATCCTCGAAAGCAGCCTGTTGCTGTGTTCAGAGTCTCGAGATGCTTTGACTGCATAGGCAAGGCCTGAAAAGGAGGAATGTCATGTCAAAAGAAAGGAGTTTTGCTTTGAAACGTAAGATCCATATCCCTTCCAGAATAGGCATTATTTTATGTTTAATCATCGGCTTTTCTTTATTCAACGTCGGGTGTGCAGAACAAAAAGGTTTAAAGTTTGTAATCTCCTATCCTTCAGAAGTGTCCGATGAACCCATTACAGGACATGTCTACGTCATGATCGCAAAGGATGATAGAAGAGAGCCAAGGCTTCAGGTTAGAACCCACGGCGTTCCGTTTTACGGTAAAGATGTTGAAGGTCTCGAACCTGAAGAGCCTGTTGTCATTGATGAAGACGTATTTGGGTATCCTGTCGAGAGTATGAGGAACATTCCTCCTGGAGAGTATTATGTTCAGGGCTTTGTGAACATCTATACAGAGTTTAAGCGTGCAGACGGTCACACTGTTTGGTTGCACAATGACCAGTGGGAGGGTCAGAGGTGGAACATCTCCCCAGGCAATGTCTACAGTGATGTTCTAAAGGTTAAAATTGATCCAAACGAGACCAAGACAATCAGGCTGGTCTGCAACAACGTTATCCCTCCTATCGAGATCCCTCCAGACAGCAAGTGGGTTAAACGCATCAAGTTTCAGAGCGAGATCCTCTCGGAATTCTGGGGACAGCCGATGTATTTAGGAGCCACCATTCTTTTACCTAAGGAGTACGATGAGCTTCCGGAAGTTCACTATCCAGTGAACTATATTCAGGGCCACTTTTCTTTACGCCCGCCTTACGGATTTTCGGCTGAGGAACATGAAGAAGAAAGTCAGAGGAGGAGAAGAGGATCCGAATTTTCCAAGTTCTGGATATCGGAGGAGTGTCCCCGTATGCTCCTTGTCACCTTCCAGCATCCCTGCCCTTATTATGACGACTCTTATGCAGTGAATTCTGCCAACTGCGGACCATACGGCGATGCCATCATGCAGGAACTTATCCCTTATATCGAAGAAAATTTCAGGGTGATCCGCAAACCCTATGCGCGCGTCTTATCCGGTGGATCTACCGGGGGATGGGAGGCATTGGCGCTTCAGATTTTCCATCCGGATTTCTTCGGTGGGACCTGGGCTCTTTGCCCGGATCCGGTTGACTTCCGGTACTTTCAGACTGTCAATATATATCGCGATAAGAATGGGTACTACAAGGAATTAGGTTGGGTCAAAGTACCCACTTCGAGCGACCGCTCTCCTGATGGGATCGTGAGATTGACCATCCAGCAGCGCAATTACATGGAGCTAGCGATGGGGACGAAAAACCGGTCTGGTGAGCAGATCGATATTTTTGAGGCGGTTTTCGGACCTGTTGGTCCAGATGGCTATGTGAAACCCCTGTTTGATAAACGAACAGGTGAGATTGACCACTCTGTTGCAGAGTACTGGAAGGAAAACTTTGACCTCCGCCATATCCTGGAGAGGGACTGGACAACACTCGGTCCAAAGCTTGTTGGAAAACTGCACATCTATGTAGGAGATATGGATACCTTTTATTTGGATAGTGCTGTTCGATTGCTAGAGAAATTTTTAGAGGGAACAAAAGAGCCTTATTACGCTGGTTCAGTGGAGTACGGAGATAGGAGACCTCACTGTTGGGGACCAGGGAGGACTGAGCTTCTAACGATGATGGCTGAGCATATCACCAAGAACGCTCCAGAGGGCGAAAACACCGCTCAGTGGAAATATTGAATCTCTCCATGGGCGAGTGAGAAGCATTCTTATTTCCGTGATAAAAAAAAGTCAGGCAAGCTGATTCGTCAGCCAGTGGATTTTCCCCAGCGAGGAAAATCCACTTATTCCTCGGCTCGCTCTCCTCAACCTGCCAGTAAAGCTTGCTTTCATGCCCGCTCGCCTCCGGATGGCTTCCTAACCAGCTTGCCTGACTTTCAAAGAAATTATCACGGAAATAAGGATACTTACATGCGAGGGGGAGCTCCTTATTTTGTGTCTTTGATGATCAGCTCGTATCCTTCTCGATACGGATCCGAAGTAAACAGCTTCATAAATTTGATCAACTGCTCCTGGTAGAGATGGCTCTGTTCGTTAGAGACGGCATCCTGCTCGGTGTCCCAAAGACTCATACAGATGCTTTTACCTGAATTGCGATCACTCAAGAAATAGGCTCCCTGATACCCTTTTTGGGTTCTGAACGCAGGGATGACACTCTCTTCAAACAGCTTCGATGCCTCGGATATACTGTCGATCTCTGTACGTATTATGGTTAGACGTGCAAACATAAACGTCCCTCCTCATTGTTTGATTTATCATGTATTGTTTCTGTGCTTTTTACTATTATGCTATGTTTAATCCATATTCTTCCTTTGACTTGGCGGAGAAAAGATTACCAAGGAAAAGGAGGAGAGTCAACAGAAGACGGTTGCTATTAGATCAAATGTGGGGTATACAAATAGCATTGTTTTTAAGGATTTGGCATGAAAGTTGCTCCGGTATATTTTGGAAATGACTAGAATGCAGGTAAAGGTCAATTTGAAATTCAATCACTTTTTGTATGTCTTAGGCCTTATCGGGCTTCTTTCTCTTTTCCACTGCAAAAAAGAGGCTGTTCCAGAGGCCTACAAACCAACGAACAGCCATGAGGCTTACATCCATTCCTTGAGAATGGCAGACCTTGCCCATACAGCACTCGGTCGAGATTGGATTCTAGCCTCGGAGGCGGCTTTGCGCGAGCCTGTGGAGATTGAGACACCGTATGAAGAGGCCTTCTACGTAGATCAAGCTGCTGCATTTGCTACAGCTTATCGTTTCGAAGTTAAAAGAGGGCAGAGGACGGAGATCGATGTGGAATTCCAAGGTCAGAGAAGATGCCGACTTTTTATGGATCTTTTTCGAGTCCAAGGCTCCACCATCGAGGACTGGAAATTGGTTGCCAGCGCAAACGAAAAAGAGAAACACCTGGAGTTCGAGCCTCGAAGCGATGCGCAGTATGTCGTCCGATTGCAGCCAGAGCTTTTGCGCGGCGGCCGCTTCAGTGTCGTTATCCGAACTGTCGCCACATTGGAATTTCCCGTTGCTGGTCATGACAGTGGGTCAATCGGGAGTGGTTTCGGCGCACCACGTGATGGCGGACGCCGGAAGCATCATGGAGTAGACATCTTTGCCCCACGGCATACGCATGTACAGGCGCCCTCGAAGGCCTATGTGCGGCATGTAGGAGAATCCGATAGGGGTGGACGTAACATCTGGTTGTATGATTCGAAACGTCTGCTGTATCTCTATTTTGCTCATTTACAGAGTCAGGATGTGATAGAGGGAACCTACGTGGAGGCCCGCCAGAAGATTGGGACCGTCGGAAACACCGGGAATGCAAGGAGGACTCCTCCCCATTTACATTTTGGAATCTACGCTCAAGGAGAAGGTCCGGTCGATCCATACAATTACATCAAAAAAATAAACTCTGTTCCTGAAGATATAAAAGCAGACTTGGAGATGCTCGGTCGATGGGTAAGGTCAAAGGACCAAAGGATCTCCCTGAGGGCCTCGTTGGAATCAGGTTCCCAGCAAATGACCCAACTGGATCGGCATTCAACCATGAAGGTCCTTGCGGCTGCCAGTAATATGTATCGCGTCCATCTGCCGGATGGGATATCGGGGTATGTTTCTGCTCAGGGTGTTGAGCTGGCCGAAGAGATCCTTGAGTTCAGACAGACGGATCAACTACAGGTGGTCATGGATTCGCCGATGGAACATGCTGTCATCATGGAACAGATCGGCACTGGGGAGGAATTCTCTGTACTCGGCCAATTCGAGGGATTCTGGCTGGTCCAGACGAATCAGGGAATAGTGGGCTGGCTGCCCGTCTCAGCTGGGGAGTCAACCCCCTCGTCCAACCGATAATCAACGCAGTTCTTCAGGAAGCGGAATCTGCGGTGTGATTATATCGTTCATTATGGATACAATCCACCACCGTCCATCTTTTTTCATCAGACTATGACTGTCCAAACCGAGCTGACCGGGTGTATCAGCCGGAGTCTTCAATCGTGCTTTGTAGACGACAAAACAATGAGCGATGTTTCCATAAACCGTTACTTTAATTTTCTCGATCGTCTCCTCGAATCCCCTCTCCTTCATTTTGTACTTTTCGAAGTCTTCTCGCCACCAGTCAAAAAAACCTTCCAGGTCCAGGATAGCCATAGAGGTTCGTGTCCTTCTGACACCAAATATGACCTCAGGGACGAAAAACTTACTCACATAATCAAAGTCAAGAAGATGCCCGGGCTCAAAAGAAACTGCTGCATACAATCCTCGCACCAGACTCTCAGGATTCATGAATACATCATCAACAGCGGCTTCCTGTTCCTGGGCTGTACCGAACTCCGCGGCCGATAAAAATAAAATCATCAAAATGATAAAGATCATTCGAAACTTCATGTTCCTCCTCCTTGTAAAGCTAAAATCAGAATCCGGTATGGATTCCCAACATTAAATGTATTTCCTCATGTCAGCAACAAATTTAGATTTTTCATAGGTGAGAAATTAAGTCAAGACATTTTCTGCTCTTGGATTCCACTTCAAGAGGATTATGGGTGTGAGTCGTTTGACTTCTTTCTGGAAAAAAGATACATATTCAATGAGCCGAATATTTTATCGGGTTTCTAAGTAATATTATTGAGGAGTTAGGGAATAGAAGTACGACTCAGGAGGAAAAGAATATGAGGATTGAATTTTTTGCGCCTTTAGGACGAGCATGGAACAGGATGAAGGTGGCCCTTTTTCAACCCTTCGATTTACACAAGTGGTTTGTTGTAGGATTCACGGCTTTTTTGGCCGGATTGGCTGATGGGCAGCATGGTTCGAGTGGTTCCAGATGGAGCGAGGATGGAAGCTTTCGTGACTTCCTGGGTTTCCCCGGAAGAGCCTGGGATTGGCTGATTGGTCATCCAGGATGGTTCATGCTCATTGCATTCGGTGTCTTTGTCCTCGTAGTTATTGGACTCGTAGTTCTGTGGCTGAGTTCGAGAGGAAAGTTTATGTTCTTGTATAATGTTGTTCATGATAGAGCAGAGGTTGCCAATCCATGGAGAGAATACAAGAGGGAAGGCGACTCGCTTTTCTTGTGGCGGTTTGTCTTTGTCCTGATCTGCTTTATGTTATTTATCTCGCTTATCGTGCTCTTCTTTGTGGGTGCTTCACAACTCTATGAAGGGAACCGCTTCGATCGGGTTCCAGTACCCTTTTTGATATTGATAGGCCTGATCTTTCTTTTCATGATCCTTGTCATAGGTTATATTTCTCTGTTTCTGGATAGCTTTGTCGTACCGATTATGTACAAAGACAGGGTTTCTGCGACCCGGGGATGGGGACGGTTCCTGTCGCTTTTTGGAAAACATCCCTTTCACTTCCTTTTGTACGGAATTCTCATATTCATTTTCATGATTCTGTTCGTGATTTTTGTCATAGTGGCAGGGATTGTGACCTGTTGCATAGGATGGATACTCTTGGTGATCCCCTATATCGGGACAGTCGTGACTTTACCCATTTGGTACTGGTTCAGAGCCTTCAGTGTCGAATTCCTGGCCCAGTTTGGCGGTGAATACGATGTGTTTCCGCCTGCTGAGGCTCAACCCGCTCCAGCTAAAGCGTAGATGAGTGTTTTTTACAGTTAGCTCTTGCTTTCCGAACAGATTGGGGGGAGCCGGTGGGACCAAGGCTTTGCCTTTTCGAGCTGAGCTGCAAGACGAAAGAGCGTCACTTCATCTGCGTACCGTCCGATAAACTGCACGCCGATGGGAAGTCCCTCGTCATTCCAGTGCAGCGGAACAGACATAGCAGGCTGACCGGTCACATTGAAAAGAGGAGTGTAGGGCATAAATGTGTACGCCTTATGGGCGAGATCTTCGATTCCCTTGACTGCCATGAGCAAGCCTCCAGCATTCAAACGACCCAGGAAGTTCATGATGAAAGCGTCTTTTTTATCAGGTTGAAGCGCGCCGATTTTGATGGGGGGAAGGGCTAGTGTTGGAGTCATTAAGATATCAAACTTTTCAAAGAAATGACCGATCAGACGGGACATATACTGGAGGGTAAGTTTGGCGTTTGAGAGCTGCGGGGCCCTCAATTGTTTTCCGAGCAAACCAAGCATCCAGGTGGAAGGTTCAAAATCTCTGTATTTCGCCTTCCGTCCCATCAGGAACTCGGATTTTTCGATTCCTGCCCGGGTTTCTGCACACACGATGGTCATAAAGGCCCTAGCAAACATATCCCTGTCGATCTGAGGAGCTGCTTCCCTCAACTCATGTCCCAGGTCTTTGCATAAATGGGCTGCTGCTTCCAATCCATTGACGCAGTCTTCATGGACAAAATCAGCCAGGAAGGGTTTATATGAGTAGGCGATCCGGAGTGTTCCTGGATCACTGCCTACCTCATCAAGAAATGGACGAGGGGGAGGAGGGGCGGTGTAGGGTGCACCCACATCTGGACCCGCGGTGGCATCCAGCATGGCGGCGCTGTCTCGTACTGAACGACTGAGGACATGCTCGCAGGCAAGTCCCTGCCAGGCCTCTCCGTAGTCTGGACCTAGAGGATTGCGTCCTCGTGTTGGCTTCAGCCCGAATAATCCGCAGCAGGAGGCAGGCATGCGGATGGATCCGCCTCCATCACTTCCATGTGCCAGCGGAACAATTCGGGCGGCTACAGCAGCCGCTGATCCTCCGCTGGAACCACCTGGAGTACGGCTCAGATTCCATGGATTACAGGTGGGGCCGAATAATTCGGGTTCGGTCACTGGTAGTAATCCATACTCAGGCGTGTTGGTCTTGCCAACAACGATAACGCCGGTAGCCTTGTATCTTTTGACCAGCTCGCTGTCATGATCGGGGATAAAATCTTTGTTGAAGCGGCTTCCATTGGATAGAGGAGCACCTTCATATGCAGCTAAAAGATCCTTCAAGAGAAAAGGAACTCCTTTGAAAGGTCCATCGGGCAGCTCTCCTTGGGATTTTTCCCGAGCCTGATCATACATCTTATGGATGACAGCATTGAGCCGTGGATTGAGCTTCTCTATGCGCGTGATCGCTTCTTCGACAAGCTCGCTGGGCTTAACCTTTCCTCTCTTCACCAGCTCGGCCAGTCCAAGTCCATCATATCGGTCGTACTCAGGAAATCCGCTCATAAAAGGTCTCCTCAATCAGGCAACTCTCTCTTTATGTATCTCCATTGTTTCGGCAGATCCATATCCTTTTATAACATTTGTGACATTTTATGGTCATGGATTGCCCCTTAAGTTGTAGAAAAAAAGGATATCAGGGAATCAGAGAGGTGTCAAACAGCTTTAATTATTTTTAGCATCTCTGCTAGTGAGTAGGCAGCAGGGCAATTTTTTGTTTGTGTCAACGTTCGGAATTGTTGCTGCGTCTTAATAGTGAGAAACATTCTGTACCGCGTGGGAGTGTCTAGATGATTCGAAGTTATTTAAAAATCGCTTTCCGCAATTTAATCAGACATAAGGGATTTTCCTTTCTCAACATCAGCGGTCTGGCCATCGGAATGGTCTGTACCCTACTGATCCTCTTTTGGGTGCAGCATGAGTTGAGCTATGATCGGTATAATGAAAACGGTCGGAACATTTACCGCATTCTCCAGCACATCCAGTACTCCGAGATTGTCACCTGGGCCATCAACCAGGGACCTTTAGGACCAGCATTGAAAGAAGAGATTCCGGAGATCGAAGAACAGGCCAGATTTTGCTTTACCCAATGGCGAATAAAATACAACGACCAGGTCTTTGTGGATTTAGGAGGTTATGCGGATCCTTCGCTTTTCAAGATGTTCACACTTCCCTTTGTCAAAGGAGACCCCGATACAGCACTTGCAGATCCTCGTTCGGTTGTTTTGACTGAAGAACTAGCACAAAAGATTTTTGGTGACGAAGATCCGCTCGGTAAAACCATCCATGTGGCGGATCAGTATGATTTCAAGGTCTCGGGAGTCTTGAGGAACCTTCCCGACAATTCCCATTTTCGCTTTGAATTTCTGGCCAACATGGATTTTGCCAAAGAGGTTGGCCGCACCGTAGATTACTGGAAGAACAGCCATTTTACCACCTATGTGCAGCTTCCTGAGGGTGCCTCCTTCGAAGAGGTGAATAAAAAAATCTATAATTTTCTAGACGAAAAACCCACCCTAGAGGATTGGGAAAAACTATCGCTCCAGCCGCTCTTCAAGATTCACCTGGCTTCAGGAATCGGCTATGACGCATTTGGCACAGGGAATGCCAAGTATGTGGTGATCTTTTCGGTTGCAGCTCTTTTTATTCTGCTGATTGCCTGCATCAATTTCATGAACCTGTCTACTGCCCGGTCTTTGCTCCGCTCCAAAGAGGTAGGATTGCGTAAGGTAGTCGGGGCCTTCAGGGGCCAACTCGTAAGGCAGTTCCTCGGCGAGGCGGTCTTTCAGTCTCTGATCGCCATGATTTTAGCGGTGGGATTGGGGATTTTGCTTCTACCTGCCTTTAACCAACTAGCCAGGAAAAGTTTTGCAGCGGATATGTTCATTCGTCCGGATATTATCCTGGGCTGTTTGGCCATTGTTCTTGTTACTGGGATCTTAGCCGGATGTTATCCTGCATTTATTTTATCTGGTTTTCGTCCGGTTGCTGTTTTGAAAGGAACCGTCCGGACAACCGGTAAAAGATCTGTTTTTCGAAGGCTCCTGGTGGTCTTTCAATTCTCGGTCGCTGTGATCCTCATGGTCGGAAGTCTGGTGATCTATTCACAGATTCATTTCATGATGAACAAAGATTTGGGATACGAGAAGGAGAATTTGGTTACCTTGGATCTGAATGGGAATGTCCAGAAAAATTATGAAGCTTTTAAAAATGAACTTATCGGGAATCCCAATATCTTGAATGTCACACGCGTCAGTGGTCTGCCCATCTATGGTTACTACTTCTCCAACAGCCGGTGGAACTGGGAAGGGAAGGATCCGGACAAGGATATCCTATTCCGAGCAAATTTTGTGGACTATGACTATTTAGAAACGCTCGGCGTGCAGGTCGTTCTAGGTCGGAACTTCTCCCAAGATTACGGTGCTGACGAGATGGCGATCATCATAAACGAAACCTCTCAGAAAGCCATGGGCTTTGATGATCCGATCGGAAAGCGTGTCACTCTAGGAGAAGACAACGAATTCCATATCATAGGTGTGGTAAAGGACTTCCACTATGTGTCTTTGCGGACAGAGATCGAGCCTTTGATCCTGCTGCTCGATCCAGAGCGCAGCAGCTCGATTGTGGTCCGCATTCGATCGGAGAACACTCCTCAGACCCTGAAATTTATGGGTGGAATATGGGAAAGGTTTGCTGGAGATTATGAATACGATTATCGCTTTTTAGACGAAAGACTAGATGCCCTCTACCGCTCTGAGGAACGCGTGGGAAGGATCATCAATATTTTTACCGTTTTATCCATCTTTGTTTCCTGCCTGGGTCTTTTCGGATTGGCTTCTTTCATGGCTTTGAGGCGCACCAAAGAGATCGGCATCCGGAAAGTTCTCGGCGCCACGGTTTCGGGCATTGTGGTTCTTCTCACTAGAGAGTTTTCCAGATGGGTGCTGGTAGCGAATTTGTTCGCCTGGCCCTTATCCTATTTAGCCATGAATCGCTGGCTCGAGGAGTTTCCCTACCGGGCAGATATCAAACCCTGGATTTTCCTGGGGACGGGATTGGCAACATTTATGGTAGCGATCCTAACGGTTAGTTATCAATCGATTAGAGCCGCCCTCTCCAATCCAGCCGACTCCCTGAGATACGAGTAAAGTTACTTAAGTTTTAAAAAGAAAATAGGATAATTCTTTTTTCCCCTTTTTGTTTTTCTCTTTTTCTAATCGCTCTACGAGGAACAAAACATTAGGGTTTGAGTATCAAATTCGATATAATGAAAAACCAGAGAAGAGACTATTTACCCATGAAAAAGATTGGTGTTTTAACCAGAGATTGTGCTGGGATCAATGCGGCTCTGAGGGCGGTGGTGAGGATGGCTGTCTGTTACGGCATAGAAGTCGTTGGCGTGATCAAGGGATATGATGGGCTGATTAGAGGGGACCTGAAAAAGCTGAGCAGGCAGTCAGTTTCCGGGATTCTCAGCCTGGGAGGCACCATCCTGAAAACAGCCAGGTCCGAGAAATTTTTTACAGAAGACGGACAAAAACAGGCAGTAAAAACCATAAAAGAAAACCAGCTCGATGGTTTGATCGTGATCGGAGGCAATGGCTCATTGATGGGCGCCCATATTTTGGCCACCAAATACCAGATTCCTGTCATTGGAGTCCCGGCCACAATTGACAATGACATTAATGGGGTCGAGATTTCGATCGGTGCCGACACAGCAGTCAATGTTGCAGTCGAAGCCTTGGATAAAATTAGAGATACATCGACAAGCCTGGAAAGAATTTTTGTGGTCGAAGTGATGGGACGCGATTGCGGCTACATCGCTCTCCGGGTTGCCCTTGCTGGGGGGTGTGAAGAGGTCCTGATCCCGGAAAAAGACATGGATATGGAGAAGATTTGCAATGAAATCGTCGAAGGAAGCCGTAAAGGGAAAAAAAGCTGGATCGTTATTGTGGCAGAAGGAAAAGCCAAGGGCAGTACTGTTGCTGAGACCATCATACAGAAGACGGGGCTGGAAACAAGGCTGACCGTTTTGGGGTATATCCAGCGGGGAGGGTCCCCCACAGCCTTTGACAGAATTCTGGCTGCCCGCTTGGGAAGCTTTGCCGTTGAAACTTTAAAGGATGGACAGACCGATATGTGTGTGAGCCTCAAGGAGGATGGACTGGTCACCGTGCCCTTGGAGTATGCTGTTCAACCAAAAAAGATCGAATTTGAACGCGATTATCGCTTGATCAAGATTTTGACTTGAAGAGCCGGAATTAATCTATAAATTTTCAGTCTCCATCAAGGCCTCTTTGAATTGTCGAGTGGTTTGAGGAAAAGAGGCTCCAGTAGTAAGGAGGAAGATCATGACAACAAATATAGAAGACTTACTGGGCGATGAAGCCTCCAATCTCCTGGACCATGTGTGCAGTACCATTCCCCAAGAATATCTCAATCTTCCTGGCAAGGATTTCGTGGAAAGAGTCTTCTCGATTTCGGATAGGTCGAAGGAAGTACTGGAGAATCTGAACAGAATGTTTGATCATGGACGCTTGAAAGGAACAGGATATCTCTCTATTCTGCCTGTAGACCAAGGGGTGGAACATTCAGCAGGAGCCTCATTTGCTCCCAATCCTTTGTATTTCGATCCCGAAAACATCGTCAATCTCGCCATGGAAGCGGGCTGCAACGCAGTGGCTTCCACGTTGGGAGTTTTGGGCATGGTTTCCCAGAAATATGCATCCAAGATCCCCTTTATCTTGAAGATCAATCACAATGAGCTTTTATCTTACCCAAACACTTACGATCAAAGGATGTTTGCGACACCAGAGCAGGCCTATAACATGGGAGCAGCAGGTGTAGGCGCGACCATCTATTTCGGATCAGAGGAATCCCGGAGACAGATCGAAGAAGTCTCTGATGCCTTCCAGGTAGCCCACGAAATGGGGCTTTTTACTGTGTTGTGGTGCTATCTCAGAAACCCTGCCTTTAAGAAAGAGGGAATCGATTACCACACCTCTGCAGACTTAACCGGTCAGGCTAACTATTTGGGAGCGACCATCGAGGCGGATATCATAAAACAAAAACAACCCACCAGCAATGGAGGTTATTTGGCCTTGGATTTTGGAAAAACGCATCCTCTTGTGTACGAAAAACTCACCACAAACCATCCCATCGATTTGACCAGATACCAAGTCGCGAACTGCTTTATGGGAAGAGTCGGCCTCATCAACTCGGGCGGAGCTTCGGGAGAAGACGATCTCAAACAAGCTGTAAGGACGGCTGTCATCAATAAACGGGCGGGAGGAATGGGCCTTATCCTGGGAAGGAAAGCGTTTCAAAAACCCATGGAAGAGGGCGTAAAGATCATCCATGCGGTCCAGGATGTGTATCTTTCTAAGCAGGTAACCTTAGCCTGATCTGGTTGAATCTTTACTTTGTCTTTTTTTTGGAATAAAATAAATGTTCATCAGCGAATAGGAATGTCATAGTCTAGAGAAAATAAAATCTTAAGGAGGGAACCATGTTTTCAAAATTGAGATTTTTTGCATTCATTTTAGTTCTCGCACTTCTAGTGCCCGTCGGATGTAAGCAGAAGGCAGCCGAGGAAGCGGAGCTCAAGATCGATTATGAAAAATACACCCTTGATAATGGTTTGGAAGTTGTTCTTCACGAAGATAAGTCCGATCCCATCGCAGCTGTTGCGGTTCAATACCATGTCGGTTCCAATCGGGAAGTACCAGGGCGCACTGGATTTGCCCATCTGTTCGAACACATGATGTTCCAGGAATCCCAGCATGTCGGGCAGGACCAGTTTTTTAAGAAGATACAGGAAGCAGGCGGCATGCTCAACGGAGGCACAAGCCGAGACGGCACGATTTATTTTCAGGTTGTTCCCAAGAATGCCTTAGAGATGGTACTCTGGCTAGAGGCTGATCGGTTAGGATTTTTGCGTCCAACCATCACTCAGGAAGCCTTTGCCAATCAACAAAACGTCGTCAAGAACGAAAAAAGGCAAGGAGAGAACCGTCCCTACGGCTACACAACACATATCATCGGAAAGCTGCTCTATCCTGAAGATCATCCTTACAACTGGACTGTGATTGGCTCCATGGAGGATCTCACACTGGCCACTCTGAAAGATGTCCATCAATTCCATCAAAAGTGGTATCGCCCGAATAATGCATCCCTGGTTGTGGCGGGCGATTTCGATTGGGAACAAACAAAGCAGTGGATCGAGAAATATTTTGGCGAGATAGAAACTGGAGAATCGGTCGAAGATCCTAAACCTCAGCCTGTTACTCTGGATAAGATCAAGATGGCCTATTGGGAGGATAAATTTGCCAATTCCCCTGAGTTGAACATGGTCATCCCGACTATCGAACAGTATCATCCTGACTCCTATGCTTTGAGCTTTTTGGGACGGTTGTTTTCTTATGGGAAAAAAGCACCGCTCTACAAGGTCATCGTTGAAGAGAAGAAGCTTGCGCCATCTGTTTCAGGATTCCAGATGAGCAACGAGATTGCCGGAGAATTTCGCATTCGAATCCGGACCTTCCCTAATGTCAATCTAAACGATGTCAAGGAAGCCATTTTTGAGAGCTTTCAGAGATTAGAGACAGAATCTTTCACAGAAGAGGATGTCGAGCGCATCAAAGCAGGACTGGAAACCAGTTTTTACAACGGCATGTCCAGCATATTATACAAATCTTTCCAACTCGCCCGGTACAACGAATATGCTGGCTCTCCAGGATATATCACTACAGATCTTGAAAGCTTAAAGGCTGTTAGCAAGGAAGATATTCTGCGTGTTTATGAGACATACATCAAAGACAAACCGTATGTGATGACAAGTTTTGTGCCTAAGGACCAGTTGGATTTGATTGTCCAAGGATCAGAACCTTTTACTATCGTTGAGGAAGCAGCAGAGGCTGAGAAAATTGCAGCGGAAAGACCTGTGGAAGAGCTAAAAATTGAGCCGATCCCTACTTCTTTCGACCGAGGCGTCGAGCCTCCAAAAGGCCCTGATCCTGAAATCACGCTTCCAGCCATCTGGGAGGATGAATTATCCAATGGGATGAGGATTTATGGGATCGAACACACGGAGTTGCCCCTTGTCCAATTTTCTATGACTATCAAAGGTGGACAGTTGTTGGATGATATGAACAAGGTCGGTGTGGCCAATCTGATAACCGATATGATGATGGAAGGGACAAAGAACAAAACTCCTATTGAGTTGGAGGAGGCTATCGAAGAATTGGGTGCCAATATTTATATGTACACAGGCCGTGAAGACATCACAATGAGTGTAAATTGTTTGTCTTCCAAGTTTAATGAGGTGTTCCGGCTTGTGGAAGAAATCCTCCTGGAACCCCGATGGGACGAGAAGGAATTCGACCGGATCAAGAAACAGACTATAGAGACCATCAATCGCAACAAGGTCAATCCGAGTGCAGTTGCGCGGAATGTTTTTGACAGGCTTATCTATGGCGACAATCACATCTTCAGCATTTCGACTTTGGGAACGAAGGAGTCAGTTGAGGCCATTACCATCGAAGACCTGAAAGCTTATTACGAAAAGAGTCTCTCTCCGTCCGTGGCCCATATGGTAATAGTCGGCAATATTTCCCAAGAGGCTGTTGTCGGTACATTTCGATCCCTTGATGGGAAGTGGGCAGCCAAAGAAGTCGCTTTCCCGGAGTATGAACTGCCAACTCCCCCAGAAAAGCCTATAGTCTACTTCGTGGACATGCCTGGAGCTCGTCAGTCGATGATCAACATCGGGAATCTTTCCATGCCCGCAACAGATCCAGATTACTACCCTGCTTTTGTCATGAATTACAAGCTGGGAGGAAGCTTTAACGGATTTGTGAACCTGGTCTTGAGAGAAGAGAAAGGCTATACATATGGGGCTAGAACATTCTTCAGGGGGTATCTCAATCCTGGAACCTTTACAGCCTCTTCTTCGGTTCAATCCACTGCTACGCAGGAATCGGTTCAGATTTTCAGAGATTTGATGTTGAAGTATCGGGAGGGAATCGCTCCTGAAGATTTAACGTTCACCAAGGATGCCCTGGTCAAATCCAACGCCCGGAATTTCGAAACCCTGGGAAGCTTGCTCGGGATGCTGAACAACATAGCAACTTATAATCGTCCTTTGGATTACATCAAGCAGCGGGAAGAATTCGTCAGGAATTTGACCTCAGAACAACATAAAGAGTTGGCACAAAAGTATATCAATCCTGACAGAATGATCTATCTTATCGTTGGAGATGCTGCCACTCAGATGGAACCCTTAGAAAAGCTTGGGCTGGGTAAACCGATCCTTATTGAACAGAAATAGAACTCTGTAGATCCCATTCCCTGAACGGACCGACTGTTAGAAAAGTCTATCCTAGAGTTCATACAGGTACGAGCCTTTTTTAATGATCTGCTTTCCTTCTTTTCCCATGCAAAAGAGAAGATCCAGGACTGAGAGCTTTCTCAAGAACGTTCCCCAGAACTGTGGGTACTGGGGAGGTTCATAACGCAGCAAAAAAATCTTGATGTTTTCTTTTTTGAACTCTTCGCAGTCAATAGCCTTATCTGAAAAGTAGGGTAAGAGAACTTCCTTCGCGTTCAGTTCTTTGGCCAGGGAAACGAGGAGCGCTGTTCCTTTTTCTTTGATTCCTACTTCTGATTGGAGTGTGAATTCTCTTTCGATCTCAAACTCCTCTGTGACGACCTTCAAGAGCTTCAGGATTAAATAAAGAAATTTCTCGTCTTGAGCTTCCACAGTCGACTTTATTTTTTCGAACACAGGGAAAAAATAGATGGATTTCACGTAGAAATGGTAGAGCGTCAGCAGAAAGTCCTTCGCCCATCGTTCTTTTTCATAGAGCTCGAGATCTTTGATCTTTTGACGCCCCCTGCCTTTTCGTTTGAGAGGAACAGAAATCCAGACTTCACCTTTTGGACCTTTGATCCGGTTCCGGTTGACATACGTGAATCCCCTGGCCAGCAAGGTGTCGTCCAGCAGAACCATTTTGTCCGAATGCATCTGGCGGGCAAAGAATCCCCCCCATGGAATGAAGGATGGCTGGTTAAAACTGATTCGCGATGACACAGTAATTCGTTCGTTTAATTTTTTTGGCGCTAAATGATCTCCAGTTCGTCTTTGCTGGGGAGTTTGGGGAATTCGGCATGGGGTTCTTTCTGGTACCAGAATGCGACCGATGAGATGTCATCCTGGAGCGGCAGATACCGTCCTCCAGAGCGCCAACCGAGCGCTTGGATTGTGACATGGAGGTCTTGCTCAAAACGGACAGGATCCATGATGTGCCAGCGGTACAATCCGAATCGCTGCTGGGACTGCCATTGGCCGTCTGGAATTATCACTTGGGGCATTCCGGCGTAGGGAGTCGTGTATTCTTTGTATTTTCCATCCACCGTAAATCCATATGAGCCGCAGAAATAGTCTTCGGTTCCCGTCCCGCAGATTGTCGGAAAATTTTTGTCTCCATCAATATAGAACTTGATCTCTCCTTCTCCCCACCATCCGGTATTGTTGGCCTGCCAGCACATGTATGTCCCGACAAAATGGCCCCATCCTTTGAGACCATCGACGATCGTGTAATCCGATTTGTAGGGCAGCGGATTGCTCCGTCGGAACTGGGCATGAAAATAGGCGGCATCATCTGGAATTTCAGTAAGAGTGTAGTTGATTTGATAATAAAGGGTCATCTTTTTTTCATCCAGATTTTCCATGGTGACCTTGCAGGATTTCCGGAACGGCATGACCCAGTAACAGTTCAGACCACTGCCAGGATTGACACAGATGGGAAGGGAGGAAACTTGGGCGAATTTTCCCCATCCGCAGGCGAAGAAATCACCCACAGGCACCTCTACGGATGGCTCTTTCTCGCCATCCCAATAAAACCTCAAAATGGAATAGCGCCAGTTGCCCGACGGCGTCATCCAGATCTGCTGGATCGCCCCAGGTCCGTTTATTTCGGCCAGGACATAAGTCTGATTTGGCTCGATGTGGATGTATGGGGAAACTTTCCAGCCCTGTCCTAGATCTCGCGCAGCATTTTGTGCCAGTCCATCCACTGACATTCCGCCCTTGCCTTTTTCCCCCGTGAAGTTTTCTGGACTTATTGACCGCGATTTGGCGTGGGAAAGCCGGTACAAATTGCCAAGGTTGAGATAGAGTCCGTCAAACATTTTTTCCTCCGCAGCATACAAAACCAGTGCAGCAAGCATCAGAGCCAGAGTGATAAAAATCCATTTTCTCTTCATAGATAACCTCCTTTTCATAGATTGGTTTGGTGGAAATGATAAGGTGTGAAAGAAGTCTTGTGAAATCCAACCCAAGGAATGATTTATAATTTCTATCCCACAGTTGTCAAGAGGATACGAAATCTTTATTAATCAGATTTTCCATACTGTCCTTGAGCACGAAGCTTGGTCGTTGAACAATCTTGACTTATGAATTACCCAGGTAAGATAATAGAAAAAAAATCAAGGAGAGAGGAGGGAGAAAAAATGAGACATCAATATTTTTATAAGAAAGGCAGCAAGATAAATCTTTCGAGACGGGAATTTATGGCTGGTTGTGCAGCCTGCGCTGCCTATGCATCGACATTTGGCATGGGGTTGGGAAAGTCTTTGGGGGCAGCTCAGCATTCTTTGATCTCGGATTCAAAGGGGGAAAAACCCAAGGTACGGCTTGTCTTTTCACACATTCCACCCGAAAAACCCACCTGGCCCAATATAGGTTATGATTATGATGGTCGAAAAAAAGAGCTCACGAACAAGCTTCAGAAGTCTCTGCCGGGAATTGATTTTTCACCTATCACAGTACAATCCGCACAGGATGCTGAGAAGCTTCTTCAGAGTGATGGGGATACAGATGGATATGTCGTCTATCTCGTAGGGATCTGGACCGGAGCTGCAAGGAAAATTGCCGCCTCTGGGAAGCCGACCATTCTCGTCGATGATCTCTATGCAGGTTCTGGTGAATTCTTGATCGAGTATGCCAGAGCTCTGAGGGAAGGACATAGAGTCGCCGGCGTGTCTTCATCTCGGTTCGAAGATGTGGTGGAGGCTGTTGGATGCTTCGAGTGCATTAAAAAACTTCGCTCATGCACGATACTGGATGTGACTGATTCCGAAGGATTCTGGGGAGATCCGAACGTGATCAAGGAAGTCTTCGGAACAGAAGTACGAAAAATCAATTCTCCAGAAATCAATGAAGCCTACAAAAAAGCCGATCGTGTTCAGGGAGATCGATGGGCAAAACAATGGATCCAGAACGCGCAGAAAGTGGTGGAGCCTACCCACGAAGAAATCAAGAGGTCGGGCGCTATGTATATCGCCCTTCTCGACTTGCTCAGCAGATATAAGGCGCAGGCTATCACCATAGATTGTTTGAGTCTGTTTTACGGAGGAAAGCTCCCTGCTTATCCCTGCTTGGGATTTTTCCAGCTCAACAATGACGGATCGGTAGGAGCCTGCGAGGGAGATTTGCCTTCCACGATGATGATGCTCCTGATGACCAATCTGGTGGGACGTCCTGGATATATCTCTGACCCGGTCATCGATACCTCTACGAACCAGATCATTTATGCCCACTGTGTGGCATCCAACAAAGTCTTCGGTCCCGAAGGGCCGTCAAATCCCTATCTCATCCGTAACCACTCGGAGGACCGAAAGGGAGCGGCTGTCCAGTCGCTCATGCCAGCCGGTGAACTGACGACATCGATTGAATTGAACACAGACCGGAAAGAGATAGTCATGCACCAGGCTACAACCGTCGGTAATATCGAAGAAGACAAAGCATGCCGCACAAAACTCGCTGCCGAAATCAAGGGGGATATCGATAAGCTGATGACTGAGTGGGACCGTTTCGGCTGGCACCGCGTCACGGTTTTTGGTGACCACAAAAAAGCAGTAGAGATAATTAGTGCACTTTTGGGGATTAAGATCGTACGGGAAGCCTGATTTACCTCTGATAAGTTCTCCGGATACAAGTTACCAAATAATGTGAAGACTAAAGGAATCTCCATATGGAATCTGCGGATTTTCTTTTTTTGAAATTTCCGTACCATTGGCAGAGAAAATAAAGGATTACCAGAGCTGCTAGCCATACGAGATACATAATAGCTAAGCCTGAACCTCCACTGGAAGCAAAGAAAAGGCCGATGACGGCGAATAAATAGAGATGAACAATATAAAAGAATAAGGCAGAACGACCAAAGACCAGAAGGGGCTTTCCCAGATGATCGAGACTTGATTGTACTCGGGAGAATATTCCAATAAATATCAGGCATAGGCCAAGAGTCAAGAAGGTGAAGACCACGCTGGGTGGGTACTTTGTGATATTGAGGTAAGCGACTAAAGAGGAGCTTTGAGGGGGGTGGATGTTCCCAAATCCACCGATAGTCCTGAGCACGAAGAAGGCGAGGAGAAAAATTCCACCGAGGATGAATGACCATCTGTAGGCCTGGGATTTGTTGTGCAGAAGCCATTTTCCGAAAATAAGTCCAAAGATCACGATTCCCAGCCAGGGAATTATTGGATAAAATGCTTGGAAAATGCCTGTCCGCCCTGGGATATAAAGGATCCTGAGCAATGGGGAATAGAGATGAGATGCTTGGCTGGATTCAGGAATAAGGAATTGAGAACCGAAAATGATTGCTGAACTGGCACATATGAGCACAAGAGGTTTTGCCCGAAGAAAGAGAGCTCCGATGATCATGGTAAACCCCAGGGCAAAGAGCACTCCAAAATGGAGCCATACGGTTTCACCTCCGCCTGGTGGATTGAATGTGTAGACAGGACCAAGAATCCAGGCGGTATTTTCTAGAAAGAATTGGAGAAGAATCAGAACGAGGCCGCGGCTGAGAAAATGCCGGAAGATTTTGCCTTCTGTCCAGCCAAGGGAACGACGGGAGTTTGTGAATAGGACCATCCCCACACCCATCAGGAAGAAAAAACCCGGAGCGCAGATATGGGTCACGAAACGCGTCAGGAATTCAAAAATATCGTTGTATTGGGGGAGAGAAAGACCCCAAAACTCACCAGTGGGATGCATCCGTGCCACGAAGTAGTTGGCATGGTCGATTGCCATAAGGATCATGACCATGCCACGCAGGGCATCCAAGGGGAGGAGCCGCTCTTTTTTTGGATCAGGCATTAATATATGGTTTTTAAATCCATGAATTTAATGCCAGTAATATATCAACAGCAGTGGTTGTTTTCAATACCTGTACTGTTTTTGGATTCCGCTGGAAATTGGGAGAGGAATTTAAGAATGTGAAAGGACATATCCACCAACCCCCATCCTGCTGATTCGGCAAAATGAGGGCCGACCCCCACTCTAAGTGCAATTAGTATAATATATACTACAACGAGTATTATTAAATATAATCTTTAGACTATCAGTTGTCAATCTGTTTTTTTGGTTTTTTATAGTTTTTTTCTGGAAAATCGATATAATATCATCAGGGGAGGATGTAGAAGTGCTAAAAAAATATCAAGTTCTTATACCGGAATGGCTGGAAGAATATATTATATTTTTGGCGGAGAAATATGATTTAAGTTTTTCCGAGATCATAAGGTCAGAGGTCTGTTTCTCCATTATTTGTACCGTCACACACTTTTTCCCGGATTTTAAATCCAGTCTGAAACCTCAAGAGATTCTAGAATTGGCGAAGGAAAAATTAACAAATGGTATCGAGGAAGAAGAAATGCACCGCGTTATGTCAAAGATATACTTTGAGGCAAGAAAAGCCGTTGAACACAGACTCTCCAAGGAACACCCTCTAGAAAAGAAATAACCTCTTATCCGTGCGCGTCGTGTTTTAATGCGCGATGGAGTACAGGGATGAACTGTTGGAAAAAGCAGTAAAAGTTGTGAGTCAATAGGAAATTTGTGTTCTTAAATGAGTTCAGGTCGAGAGTACAATCTTAAAAGAAGCAGAATGGTCAACAGAAGATTTGCCCTGGTGATCGCTCTATGTATAGTTTCTTTTCTTGGGGGCTGTAGGAACGAATCCCAAAACAGCACCCAAAATCCTGAGCCTTCGATTCCAGTGACTTTGTTCTTCGATGTCTTCAATCACACCCAGGGCTTTCTCAAAAGCTTTGAAAAAAACATACTCAGCGATGAAGATCTCACGGTACGGATCATGGATCTTGGCATTGAAGGCGTGGATGAGGAAAGGATTGTCATCAGGAAGGGAAGATTCGGTGAGCTGGTAGCTCTTAGCAAAACCGGGGGAGTAACTTTTAAAGCTCCAGACAGCAATAAGAAATTCACAGTCTATGTGATGAACGAATCCAATGGTGCTGATTATAAAAAAGTGGATACATGGATTGAAACCAACCAAGGGATTCTTGAATATACTCCATATATGAAATGGCGCCGGGAAGACAGGAATAGTTTTGAAGGTCCGGAAGACGTCATCCGAGATGCATTCGATCAACTGAACCAGGCCTTGGACTATTCCTGGGCGAAATACGGCAGCTTTCAGAGAGCCAATCACAAGAAGGAAAGCCATTTTGGAGTTGGCTATGGATTTTGTCGCAACCAGTTTGGCTGGCACAGTCCCTACTGGGCGGGCGTGAATCCAGAGCACTGCGCCACTTATGAAGCGCGTCTATCGACATTTCTTGAAGAAGTTTTTGAGCTTGTCACGCGGCTGGACGATATCGGTGGGAAAGATACGGCCAGTATGATAGCAAATCCAGACACGGGTGAGTTTAATGATACCGGAAGAGACCTGTTGGCTTACGTTTTTGTCAAGGATAAAAAGAGTCGAACCTGATTCTTGAACGATAAAAAAAATGCTGGCTGTTGAGGAATCTAAGCAACGGCGAGATGCGAGATTCGCTGTAACTGCTGGCACCTTGCCCAGCCAGCCAAGCAAGGCTCTTATAGGGTGACAGATTAAAGAGTGTTGTACAATCGCCTTTATAGGTGATATAAGGGGTGATTTTTGAGCAGAAGGGAGATAAATGATGAAGAGAACATATTTTCTGATTTTTGGGATTATTTTGCTTGCCGTTTTTCTGTCCTTTCTTCCTGATGTCTATTCATACAGTTTTTCCCCTGAAATTCCTTCCCAGAAGAGAATCGGCAGATCCCTATTCTCTTATCAAATAAGAGAATATAACGGTGCACCTGCACTTTATATCGACGGAAAGCCTGTGTTTTACGGTATGTGGTGGTTGACAGCGCCGGAGGAGGACCAGTGGATCCGAGCGGACTTTGTTGGGGAGAATGCCGAAGAGACAGGCATCCATATCTATGCTTTTGATGTGGGAAGACACGAATGGACCGGTCCAGAAGAAGGGAGGTCGGGTCATTTTGATTTTTCTACAGTTGAAACACGTTTCAAACGTATTATCGACATCGATCCTGAAGCTCGCTTTCATCTGCGCATCTATCTGGAAATGAACGAACATTTTCGCAGATGGTGGCATGACCTCTATCCAGATGAGATAGAGATCTGTTCGGATGGTACAGCCTACAGACAGTCCTTTGCTTCAAAGGTTTGGCGCGACCAGGCCAAGGAATTCTTGGGTGCGTACATCGCTCACCTCCAGAAAGTCGGCATTGCGGATAGGGTCATTTCCTATCAAGTTGGAGCCGGACATACGGGTGAATGGGTTAAGGACAAAGTTTCCATGTATCATCTAACAGGCGATTACAGCGAACCGATGCAGCGGCACTTTCGGGCTTGGCTGCAGAAGCGCTACGAAGGAGATGTTCACGCCCTGCGGACTGCATGGAACAATCCTGGAGTTACTTTTGAAACAGTAGAAGTGCCGTCGGATGTGGAGCAGTTCACGACCAGACATTTCACCTTTCGTGACCCGAGGCAGGAACAGAATGTCATCGATTTTTGCCGCACAGTCAAGGAGGCCACACATGGGCGGTCACTGGCCGGGGCCTTTTACGGATACTTGATGGAACTGGTCTGGAATGCTGGCTTTTTCAGCGAGGGACCGGACAGTGAATACTCTACCTATCAGAGAAGCGGGCATCTGGGACTGGACAAAGTTTTGAGATCACCTTACATCGATTTCCTGGTCAGCCCCTACAGCTATGGATTTCGTGGAATTGGGGGGGAGGGATGCAGCATCCTGCCGGCTGAATCTCTCCGCCTTCACAACAAACTGTATATTTTTGAAGATGACACGCGCACCCATACCGACATCCATCCAGCATACGGAAGAGCCAGGAATTTGGGTGAATCGATAGCCATTCTCCGCCGAAACTTGGCCTATGTGTTGACTCATGGTCAGGGGATGCAGAAGTTGCCGTCCTCCTGGATGATGAGAGCTTTTTCTACGAGACAGTGAAGAATGATCTGGATTTCCCCCTGATATTCAAACAGAGGTTGACCGGTCTGCCGCGGATAGGGACGCCTTATGATATATACCTATTGAACGATTTTATCGAAGGACGGCTTTGTCCTTACAAACTTTACATTTTTCTGAATGCCTTCAGGCTCGATGAAAAGCGGCGGACTGCCTTAAAGAAAGAACTGCAGAGGGACGGCCGTGTGGCTGTTTGGATCTATGCACCTGGATACATCAAGGATACTCCTTCCCTTATGATCTTTTTGAACAAAAAATTATTGCTCAAAACACTGATAGGTTTGATGTGATTTTGGATTCATCTTCAACGGTATTCTACTATATCGGGAAAGACAGCCTTCTTTCTTACCTAGAATAAGATTGCTTCATGTCGATCTGCTATTCCTAGAAATAGTATAATTATTACATTATTTTGATACCACTCTATTTGATATATAATCCATAAATCATCTCTAAAATCATCCTTAAAGGTGATTGTCTTTTTCAGGAGGGATTGGTACATATACCGGCGTGTGGAAGAGATGCATTTTTTGTGTATTCCTGAAAAGAATTTTAACAAATTTTTGAGCCATCAAAATGAGCGATAAGGAAAAGTCAAAGCAACAACTCATCCGTGAGCTGAAACGACTTCGCGAACAAACATCGAAGCTGCAAGAGTTAGAGACGAATTATAAGCACTCAAAAAAGAGACTGCAGGAATGCGAAGAGAAATTCCGGAATTTAGTCGAAAGGGCAAATGACGGGATAGCCATCATTCAGGATATGAAGTTCAAGTATGTCAATCCCTATCTGGCAGAGATGGTTGGGTATACTGTCGATGAACTGCTCCAGAAAACTTTTACTGATTACATCTATCCGAATGAACTTCCCAATGTGATCGAGCGGCATAAACGGAGGTTGGCAGGAGAGGATGTGCCTTCTATTTACGAATCTGCTGCAATGACTAAAGACGGGCGAAAAATTTTGGTTGAGTTCAATGTCAGACAGAGTTTCCATCGTGGGAAATCCACAACTTTTGTGATTATTCGTGATATCACAGAACGCAGAAAGGCAGAAAAAATCCAGAGATATGTGTATAGAATTTCTGAAGCAGCGTATTCGGCTGAGAATATCCAGGAATTTTATCAGGCCATCCACAAAATCATCGCTGAACTCATGCCCGCCAAGGATAATTTTTATATCGCACTTCTGGATGAGAGATCTGGTATGCTTCATTTTCCATACTTTGTCGATGAGGAGGAAGAAAATCCTGGTCCTCAGCCATTGGGTCAAGGCTTGACTGAATATGTCCTTCGGACTGGTCAATCCCTTTTAGCATCCCCCGAAGTCTTTGCAGATCTCGAGGAGAAAGGGGAGGTTGTATCCATAGGACCGCCTTCCATCGATTGGCTCGGCGTCCCTCTCAAGATCGGAGGCAGGGTCATAGGTGTGCTGACTGTCCAGAGTTACACAGAAGGAGTCCGGTACACGGAGGAAGAAAAAAATGTTTTGACTTTCATTGCCGAACAGGTTGCCATGGCCATCGAACGGAAACGGGCTACTTACGCCCTCAGTCAAAGCGAGAAACAGATTCGGGCATTAATCGAGGCTATCCCCGCTTCTATTTATTTCAAAGACACAGAGGGCAGAAACATCGTTATAAACAGGGCTTATGAAAAATTGGTCGGGAAAGAAAGAAAAGATATGATAGGAAAAACCGACACAGAGATCCTGCCTCCGACACTGGCTGAAGAGTGCCGCAAGAGCGACCAAAAAGTTTTACAGACCGGAAAAACTTACCAAGGGGAGGAAGGTCTTCTTCATCAAAATGGGGAGATGACTTTCTTTGAAACGACAAAATCTCCCATCCTCGATGAGAATGGAGATATCGTGGGGCTGGTTGGTGTAAGCCGTGATATCACAGAGAGAAAAAAAACAGAAGAGGCCTTAGAGGAATCAGAGGAGCGGTATAGAGACCTGGTTGAGAAAGCAGGAATAGCCATTTTGATCGATGACAGGGGGGGGAATTTCAAATACGTAAACAAGAGATATGCACAATTGTTCGGATATTCCGAGGAAGAATTGGAGTCTCAGTCCATCCATTCTGTCGTTCATCCTGATGATATAGATATGGTCCTTCGGTATCATAATAAGCGTATACAAGGCAAAAAAGCTCCCTCCAGGTATGAGTTCAAAGGTGTAAAAAAAGATGGCACTCCCATCTATCTTGAGGTCGATGCAAAAGCCATAAAGAGAGGGAAGAGGGTCGTCGGGACACGCAGCTATATTTGGGATATCACAGCTCGCAAGATGGCCGAGGAAAGACTCAAGGCTTCGCTCCTGGAAAAAGAGGTCCTTCTTCGTGAAATTCACCACAGGGTCAAGAACAATCTTCAGATCATCTCCAGCCTGCTCAATCTCCAGTCTCGATATATCCAAGATGAACCTTCCCTCGATATGTTTCAGGAAAGCAGACAACGGGTGCGATCCATGGCTCTTGTACACGAGAAATTGTACAGGTCGGAGGATATGGCAAGAATCGATTTTTGTGAATACCTCAAGAGTCTCGCGAGTCATCTTTTCATGTCCTATGGTGTGAATTCTGCATCCGTGGAACTGGATGTCGATGTGAATGGCGTGTATCTCGATATCAATACATCTATTCCATGTGGTCTGATTGTCAATGAGCTGGTCTCCAATTCGCTCAAGCATGCTTTTTCAGGGAGAGAAAAAGGCAAAATTCGAATCGTCCTTCAGCCTGAAAACAAGAACAAGTTCAAGCTTGTGGTGAGCGATGATGGCGTGGGTTTGCCGAGAAGTCTGGATGTTTTAAATACCGACTCATTGGGTCTTCAATTGGTGACTATGTTGGTCGAGCAGCTCCAAGGAACATTATCCATCGAAAGAAACCACGGCACGTCCTTCGAAATCGTCTTCCAAGGAGCCTTCAAATGATGCGAATCTCCGCTAACGCAGCTTGAATATTTGAATGTCCTCCTCTACAATCAGAATCTAAGACTAAAGTTGTGAAGACAATGAATGTCTAATCCCGATTGACTCTTTTGAAAGCATATAGACAAACCCTGCGGCTGAAAACAGCCCAAGTAAAAAAATTCCTATCGGAAATCACTTACAGTCACCTGTGTATGAATATTATGCCCACAGTCTTAGAACAGGGATTCCGCAACCGCGCCAAATTCAAGATATTCGGCAATCCCCGAAAATTTGAAGTGAAAGGGACAGATCCTCTTTCAGGGGAAATTCCAGCTTCTGAGGCGATCTGGATTCTTCCTGGATGGGGAAGAAAGCTCGTGTCCGACACCATTGGAGTCATATCCCAGAATTTATCCGGATATTGGGTCGACGGCTTCGAGGTTCAGCTCACTCACGGAAATAAACATGCTCATCTAATTTTGTTTGTGAAGCGATCTAAGCGCCGTTCATATGCTGAACTTGCGGATTTGCTGCTTGCCAAAATTCCAAGCCTCAAAGGTGTATCGATCCCTTCCCAGAAGAGCGATTTTGGAGAGCCTTATCTCCTCCATGCCATCCGTGGGAAAAATATTTTTTCTCATCATGACGCTTTCTTCCAGTCGAATATTCAATTGACACCCAGGCTTTTGGAAGATGTCCAAAAGAAATCTCAAAAGATAAGCTTCCGAAGAATTATTGATCTCTTTTGCGGAGTGGGACTGTTTTCTCTCTTTCTTACAAAAAACGACACGGAGATCATCGGAGTCGATAACAGTAAAAAAGCCATAGAAAGTGCAAGGAGAAATGCGGATTATCAGGGAATCGGTCGTGCATCATTCATATGCTCTTCTGTAGAGACATACACACATCGAGCTCGTCTCTTTCCAGACGACTTCGTGCTTATCGATCCCCCACGATCGGGTTGCGCGAGTTCCCTCATCGAAACCATAGCCAGCCATAGGCCTCATTCCGTGTGTTCGATCTCCTGCTGCTTGAAAACCCACATCCGGGATCTTAAAGACTGGATCAAAAGGGGATATTCGATTCAATCCTTTTCTGCCTTCGATATGTTCCCTTTCACAGAATTTCTGGAGACAGTCGCACTTCTGGCAAAAAAACCTTAGTCCTTCATATTCCATTGGGGCACCTTCGGATCGATTTTTCGTATTGTCAGAGCCAGATTATTTTTTTATAATCGAACAGAACAAGGGAAAGAAGCAGCATGACAGGAAAAAAGAGAGTTTTTCTCTCTCTCGCATTGTTCTTTTCGGTCCTCTTTATCGGTGTTGGAGGATTCATGATTATTGGGGGAGGAAGGTGGTCCCTCCTGGATAGTCTCTACATGACTGTCATAACCCTGTCCACTGTTGGCTATGGAGAAGTCGTGGACATCAGCACAAATCCCGCAGCCAGAATATTCACCGTCATTTTCATCTTCCTGTGCCTGGGCACGATTGCCTTTGCAGTAACTTCTATAACCAGCTTTATTATCGAGGGAGAGCTAACAAACATTCTCGGGAGACGACGAATGGAAAAAGAGATATCTAAGTTAAAGGATCACTATATTGTCTGTGGATCGGATGAGACAGCTTTAACCATCATCCAAGAGCTCATCCTGACCAAAAGGTCCTTCGTTGTGATTGAGCCCCTTCAAGAAAAAATCGAAAAGCTTTCCGTTTTGGGGAATATACTCTTTGTCCACGGTGACCCCACAGAAGACAATGTCCTCATTCAGGCTGGAATCGAAAAGGCCAAAGGAATACTGCTCTCTCTCCCCACAGATGAGGCCAATCTTTTTGTCACGATT
>Ga0209427_10000503_pt1 | contig 41667 bp, 43 predicted proteins | sample DeeMarSWOR136_30_FD_187465 | JGI IMG/M metagenome (GOLD analysis project Ga0209427, IMG submission 187465) | Marine sediment microbial communities from White Oak River estuary, North Carolina - WOR-1-36_30 (SPAdes) (version 2) | ecosystem: Environmental > Aquatic > Marine > Intertidal zone >...
TCATGAATTGCGCCCCAACCCCCTCTTTGATATCTATTCCCACCCTGCCGCCCAGTACCATCAGCGGCATATCACGTGAGTTATACTCCCACCCCGCAGGGAGTAAAAAAGAGCGGACGCCTTGACAGCATAATTAATAGATGCTATATTAACAAACTTATAGAGGAGGAACTCAGAATAGTTTGATTATATGTAAGGATGAAATAGCACAGGATTAAAGTAATGACAATAAACAGAGAACGGTTATCAACATTGTTTGATATTTCCCGGTACAGACTGTTTAGTGGGTATCAGATTTTGTTAATTACATTGATATTGTTAAGCATGCTCTTATCAGGTTGCTCTGAAAATAAAACATATAGAGGAGAAATAGGTGACGCAAAATATTCTTTCAATTATAGAAACGAACATCCAGTGAATCCACCCCATCCCTTTAGATCTGGTCAAAAAGATGTCAATCCACTATCCCCTGAATATTTTATTAGTGTAGCCAGCCACCTTGGAGATAGTATCGAAACATCTCTCGGCAGCTATCGGATAAAGCAGGATCCATCAGAGCTTAAATTTTTTGACATAACTAAACGAGACACTATTTCCATTGCGGGATTCCCTGCTGAGCATATCGAGTATTCTTATGTCGGTTACACTACAATACCCGTGGTATATTGCGGAGATTTTGCGTATTTCAAGTATCAGCAGTACATAGTGGAAATTCATGTGCTATTTCCAGCTCTTGTCGGACCTTGGGGGAGCGGCAAAGAAGCTTTTGATTTATTGATTAAAACATTTAAAATAGAGGATTAGACACATATAGCTTAGCCAAGACATTTAGGACATCTTATCAAGAAACGGTTAACCTAGCAATCGTCTTGCTTTCAGGTTAAAATAAGAGTAAATAACATCAAGGAGTACTTCGACTCAGTCCCCACGGATAAGCTCTTTACCGGCCAAAGGCTTGACGCCACCGGCCATTCCTTACAATAAAAATCCCCCTCCTTTCGTAAAGGAGGGGGACACAGGGAGTGGATTTCAACTCTTTTAGGGTTTCCCGTATTTCTCTCTGATATCCTTCTTGACGAGCTTGCCCATGGGGTTGCGGGGGAGGTCGTCCACAAAAATTACTGACCGCGGTCTTTTGAAACTGGCCAGATTTTCTCGGCAGTACTCCATTATCTCTTCTTCCGTGGGCTTCGTGCCCTTCTTGGGTATCACCACGGCCCGCGGCTCCTCGCCCCAGGTCTCGTCGGGGATGCCGATGACGGCGACATCCTCGACCTTGGGGTGCTCGCGTATTACGTTCTCCAGCTCTTCGGGGGATATGTTTTCGCCCGCCCGGATTATCATGTCACTGGACCTGCCCGACAGGAAATAGTAGCCGTCCTCGTCGACATAACCCACGTCACCGGTATGGACCCAGCCGTCCTTGTCTATGGTCTTGGCCGTCTTTTCCTCGTCCTTCCAGTAACCGCTCATGACCCGTGGCCCCCTGGCAAGGATCTCACCGACCTCACCCGTAGACAGCGTGTTCCCGTCATCGTCGACGACCTTCATCTCGACATCTGCCATGGGCTTGCCGATTGATGACAGTCTCTTAAGTTTCTTCTCTTTCTCCTCCTCCGTGCCGGTAAAGACATGGTCTTCCGGTCCTAACGCGGTAATAGTAGAGGCCGTCTCCGTCTGTCCGAAGGCATTGATAAAGCTCACGCCGGGAAAGACTTCCAGCGCTTTCCTGATGACGGGGATGGGCATGGGGGCGGCGCCGTAGGTTATTACCCTCAGGCTGCTCAGGTCATGCTTGCTGAAGTCAGGATGGTCCAGCAGTTGCTTGAGCATGGTGGGGACCATCATCGCCCGGTTGGCCTTCTCCTTCTCCACCAGCTCCATCCACTCCTTGGGCTCAAACTGGCGCTCCATCACCAGCGTCCGGCCGCCGTATATAGCCGCCATCATCGCCTGAATACCGGCCACGTGGTACAGAGGCACGGTAAGGATATTGCTTTCCGCAGCTTCGGGGTCGGCCGGGCTCACGTTCTCCAGCATATAAACGGCGAAGCTATTATGCGACAGCATCACGCCTTTAGGGAAGCCGGTGGTGCCGGCGGTGTACATGAGTATCGTGGTGTCATCCTCGTCGATATCGGCCATCACCTCATCAGGTAGATAATGTGATATCATTTCCTCATAAAGAATCCAGTGATTGTGCTGTTTCTCTATAGACATTAAATTGCGGATATGTTTCAGCTCAGGTCTGATAGATTCTATCAACGGGATATAGCGCTCGCCAACAATCAGGGTCATAGCCTCAGAAGAGTTGAGCATATAGGTGAGTTCCTTTTCCTTGGCCCTGAAATTCAACGGCAGGTAGATAGCCCCGATCTTGGCTACGGCAAAATAGGTCTCCACGCATTGATTGCAATTTACTTGTAGAAAAGCGACTCGATCACCCTTCTTGACACCCCAGTCTAATAGACCGTTGGCAAGTCGGTTGACCCGCTCGTTGAGCTGGCTGAAAGTGTACCTCTTGTCCTCGAAGACGATGGCCGTTTTATCCGGGCAGATGGCGGCAGCGATATTAAGGAAATCTGTAGTATTCACTCTTTACCTCCAAAGCGAAAATTATCAATCACCAAGTTGATATTCTAACCCAGAAATCGGATAAAAATCAATTCGGCAATGAAAATTAGTCTTTAACCTCACCCCCTTGGTCCCCCTCTCCAATCTGGAAGATCCAGTTAACATGTAGGATGAGTTGATTGGAGAGGGGGGAGTTATTTTTGAGAGGGGCTCGCGCCCCTCTCCGCAGGCTACTCCCCTTGCGGAGTAAAATACCCCTTTAGAAGGGGGGAACTTGGTCGGGATTATATTAAAGGGATAAACCACAGATTATACTGGGCGGCAGGGTGGGAATAGATAAAATAGACTTCCCCCTCCTCCAGATATTACCATCTTTGAAAGTACTGCAATATATTGTGTAGAATATTCTCGATGGAGACGGAATTCCGGAACCTCCCCAGCGTGGATAAAGTACTTTCCGATGAGCGGATAAGCCAGCTTGGCAAAGACTATCCGCATGACCTGCTCGTGAGTCTCATCAGGCAGCGTCTGGAAAAAGAGCGCCTGTCTATCTCATCCGGCAAAGCGTGTGCTTCCCTGGACGAGATAGTAAAATCAGTATCGGCTCAATTGCGTGGTCTGGAAAAGCCGACCCTGCGTCGAGTGATAAATGCCTCCGGCGTGATACTGCACACGAACCTCGGCCGTGCCCCGCTCAGCGAGGAGGCCCTGGCGGCTATGGAGGCAGTCGGCAGGGGCTACTCCAACCTGGAGTTCAACCTGGAAAACGGCACCCGGGGGTCGCGTCACGTCCATATCGAAGGTCTTTTATGCCAGCTTACCGGCGCCGGGGCGGCACTGGTGGTCAATAATAACGCCTCGGGGGTGCTTCTGGGTCTGACGGCCCTGGCCAGACGGAAAGAGGTTATCGTCTCCCGCGGGCAGGCTGTGGAGATCGGGGGCGGCTTTCGTATCCCCGATGTCATGCGCCAGAGCGGCGCTAAACTGGTTGAGGTGGGTACGACCAACTGCACCTATGCCGCCGATTTTGAGCAGGCGGTTACCCCCCGTACGTCGGCCCTGATGCGGGTGCATTCCAGCAACTTCCGCCTGGTAGGCTTCGTCAATGAGGTTACGCTTGAAGAGCTGGTGGCTATCGGCAACGAGCATGAACTGCTTGTTCTGGACGACCTTGGCAGCGGCTGCTTTCTTGACACCACCGTGTTCGGACTCGCCCCGGAGCCGATGGTTCAGCAAAGCGTGGCCGCCGGTGCCGCGCTGACCTTCTTCTCCGGCGACAAGCTCGTGGGCGGGCCTCAGGCGGGGATAATCGTGGGCAGGAAGCAATACGTGGACAAGCTCAGGAAGCATCCTCTGGCCCGGGCCGCGCGAATCGATAAGACAAGGTTGGCCGGCCTTGCCGCCACCCTGGTTCACTATTTGAAAGAGGAGGCCACCATAAAAATCCCGGTGTGGCGCATGATTTCGACGCCGCTGGATGAGATTGAGCGGAGGGCCGGGTTATGGACGCAGGCTCTCGGGGACATGGCTAAGTTAGTGCCGGGTGAGACGATGGTGGGCGGCGGCAGCCTGCCTGGCGGGAGCCTCCCGACGAGACTGGTGGCTGTCGGCGGTGGCAAAGGCATCCGGAAGACCTCGGCTCAGGTAATCGGCCGGCGACTGCGCCTTCGGGAAGTTCCGGTTATCGGTCGCATCAGCGAGGATGTCCTCCTCCTCGACCCGCGTACAGTGCTCCCGGAAGAAGATGATATTGTGCTTGAAGCACTTCGCTCTCTGTCTGTTAAGTAGAAACAGCGCAGGTATTATTGAATGTTTGTCCTTGGTACCGCCGGACATATCGACCACGGAAAGTCTGTCCTGGTGCAGGCGCTTACCGGCATAGACCCCGACCGTCTGCGCGAGGAAAAAGAGCGGGGCATGACCATCGACCTCGGTTTTGCCTGGCTCAAGCTACCGAGCGGGCGTGAGGTGGGCATTGTCGATGTCCCCGGTCACGAGCGCTTCGTCAAGAATATGCTGGCCGGGGTCGGCGGCATTGACCTTGCCCTGCTTATTGTGGCCGCCAACGAAGGCGTGATGCCGCAGACCCGGGAGCACCTGGCTATTCTCGACCTGCTGGACGTGAAGAGAGGGATTGCCGTTATCACCAAGAAAGACCTGGTAGATGAGGATCTCCTGAGCCTGGTCAGGATGGAGATAGAGGAGCTAATCAGCAACACCAGCATATCTCAAGCCCCCGTTATGTCCGTTTCGGCGGTAACCGGCGAGGGACTGCCGGAGCTTGTTGCTGCCATTGACGGGCTTCTGGATGCCACCGAGCCGAAACCTGACCTGGGCAATCCCCGCCTCCCCGTAGACAGGGTTTTTACCATAGCTGGCTCTGGTACTGTGGTGACCGGGACATTAATTGATGGCACACTCTCAGTAGGCCAGGAGGTGGAAATCGTCCCGTCCGGCCTGAAATCGCGACTCCGCGGACTGCAAACGCACAAGTCGCGTATTGATACGGCCAGTCCGGGGAGCCGGGTGGCGGCAAACTTGGTGGGAGTCAGCACTTCCCAGTTGCAGCGTGGCGATGTGGTCACCAGACCCGGCTGGTTGAAGCCCACTAGAATGATGACAGTTAAGTTAAGTCTAATTTCATACCTGCAGCGTCCATTGCGACACGGGGCTACGGTCAGCTTCCATACCGGGGCGGCCGAAGCTATGGCGAAAGTCCGTTTGCTGGAGGGGGATACACTCCAGCCCGGTGGCTTTACCTGGGCCCAGCTTTCGCTGGACAGGCCAGTCGCTATCATCAAAGGCGACCATTATATTGTACGCTCGCCCATGGAGACTCTGGGCGGCGGCGGCATTATCGATGCACATGCCAGAAGATTGAGGCGCTTGCGTCCGGAAGTCATTCAGAACCTGAAGGCGAGGGAGGAGGGCACCACCGAAGAAGTGATTATGGCACTGCTTGAGGCTAAACAGCCGCTGGAGCTACCGGCACTGGTGGCACAGTGTGGCCTTCCTCCTGAAGAAGCCAGAACAACAATAGAGTCTCTTGTCCAGCAGGGACAGATAGTAGGTACCGGCGAGGGTGAACGTCGGCTGCTTATGACGGTGTCCGCCTGGCAGCGGCTTACCGAGAAAGTGACGTCGGTACTCAGCGACTATCATCGCAGGTTCCCGACACGTTCCGGTATGCCTAAACTGGAATTGACCGGACGTCTGAAACTGGGCAACTACGCTTCGGCAGCATTGACCAGTCTTATCAACCAGAAAGTCATCGCTGAGGACGGCGGCCATATACGCCTGCCCGCCCATGCCGTCCGGCTTACACCGGCGCAGCAATCAAAAATAGACGCCTTTTTAGACTCTCTGGCTAAGAATCCCTATGCTCCGCCCGGTGAGCTGGTACCAGAACCCGAATTACTGAATGTTCTTATCGGGCAGGGTAGAGTGGTAAAGGTAAGCGATACCGTCGTCTTTTCCGCTTTGGCCTACGACGAGATGGTGGCGAAGGTTACGGCTCATATAAGGGCGAATGGTAGGATTACCCTGGCTGAGGTGAGAGACATGTTTCAGGCCAGCCGCAAGTATGCCCAAGCCCTGCTGGAGCATATGGACAGGGCAAAGATAACCCGCCGCGTTGGTGACGACCGTATATTATACTAGCTTTATAGAGATAGCTGGTCATTATGTCGCTAGTATTCACAATGACTTGTTAGTAGTATAATATATCTAATTGACTTAAGGAGAGAGTTTATCATGTGGGGTTGGTTTACTGATAACAGTATCTGGATTCTTATTATCGCCGGTCTGGTCGTTTTCCTGCTTCTCCTTTTCAGTGACAAGGTTCGCAAACTTATCGCCAGGTTGGAACCGGAGAAGTGGCAGCAGAAGGCGGTCGGAAGTATCACTACCATCTTCTGGACCGTTGAAGGAATCGCCGTGGTGGTAATGGTACTGGCGTTTGTAGCTATCACCATGTCCCGCGAAGGTGTCCATGCTATGGTAACCACAGAGTCGATACAGAGATGGTTCCTGGACCACGGCGTCGGTATTGTCATAATTCTGGTCGTGGGAGTTATACTGTGGATTATCCTGAAGAGAGCGATACCCGCACTGGTGCAGCGTATTCTGGCCAGACCTAAAAAGGGAGAAAGCCGGGAGGGACTTAAAAGGCGGGCGGATACCCTTCAGGGCGTGTTCCTGGGGCTGGGCAGGATTCTTATTATCCTGCTGGTCATCTTCATGGTGCTGTCCGAGATGGATGTATCGATAGGTCCGATCCTGGCCGGCTTCGGTGTCGCCGGTATTGCCGTGGGCTTCGGCGCTCAGTACCTGATAAGAGACCTTATTGCCGGTATCTTCATTCTGATGGAAAACCAGTACCGTGTGGGGGATGTGGCCAGAATAGCCGATGTTGCCGGGCTGGTGGAGGAAATAAACCTGAGAAAGACGGTGTTGCGTGACCTGGACGGCATCGTCCACCATATACCCAATGGTGAAATAAGGGTGGCCAGCAACTATTCCAGGCACTTTGCCCGGGTTAACCTCAATGTTTCCGTCGCCTATGGTACCGACCTTGATTATGCCATCGAGGTAATCAACCGAGTCTGCAAGGAAATGGCTGAGGAAGAGCAGTGGAAGCCGCTTTTCAGGTCGGTTCCCCAGGTATTGAGGGTGGACAGTCTTGGTGATTCTGGTATTGAAATTAAAGTTTTAGGCGATGTTCAGCCACTGCAACAATGGAATATTACAGGTCAGCTAAGACTTCGCATCAAGAGAGAGTTCGATAACGTCGGTATCGAGATACCCTGGCCCCATACCAAGGTATACTTCGGCAATAAGCCGGGTGACTAGTATAAGTCACACTAATATAACCGGGATAATTATTTACGTCTTACTCATGGTCATTGTTTTTGAGTATTATATTGATATTATCAGTATCGGCGATTACTTCGTCTACTAACGGGCTTTTGCCTATTATATCGAGCAATGGTACCGGTTCCTTCAAGTCGAACAGGACTGACATCTCTTTCTCGGAGGCAATTTCCTGAACGAACTTAATGTTTGGAACATGTACCAGATAGTTTATCAGGCTTTTCAGGTGCCTGTACTCGAATGAGGTTACGGACTTTAACTCAACCTGACCTTTAAATGAAGGACCGTCGCCGTTTTCACTGTTGAGCTTCTCACCGTGTATCTTCAACGCCAGGATGGTGTTGGTATCCAGCTCCTCATCACCATTTGAAGGTTCGGCTCTGGTTTCCGCTCTTTCAAAGGCGACGGTGTTGACCTGTTCAAGTTTCCTCTGAGCTTCAGCAATACCTGTGGACAATTCATTGAATTCTTTCTGCAATTTGCCCTCGAATTCTTGAACAGTGTTCTTCGCTCTATTCGTTATTTCCATAACCAGTTTGCTGACTTCCGTACTGCTGTTGATAACATCCAAAATAAGATTTTCCGCCTGTTTCCGCGTTTCTTGAATAACCTGAGATGATTGTGCTCTGGTTTCTTCACGGCATTTCTCGGTGATATCCCTGATAAGCTGCTCTGTTTCCTGTTTAGAAGTATCGATTATCTCACTTCTCTGCTTTTCAGCCCCCTGTCTGGCTCGTTCAATAATTTCTTTGGCCTCTTTTTTTGCCTTGCTGATTATTTTATCTACCTGTGATTGCGTCCTTTTCTTGGCTTCTTTATTAATACTTTCTTCTACTTCATCGATTAGCTGCTGCGCTTTAAGCTTCGCTTCATTGATAATGTCGGAGGCCTCTTTTTGTGCCTGCCGTTGTACCTCAGCGCGAATGTTCATCAGTTCTTCCTGACTTACAGAAATAACTTCTTCCGGTTTCTCAGCTTCACTATCAACAATATTTGGCTCTTCATCAACCGGTTGAATAGTCCGTGCCGTCGTCTTCTTAGCAATTTCATCTATTTTCGCGCGGTATTCATCGAAGATCTTGGCAAATTCGTCATTCTTTGATTGAGTATTTACTTGTGTTTTGGCCATTTCACCCGATCCTTTACTTTAGGCTATGTGTTTTACAGGGTAATCACCCCTGCATCCTTTTTAAATTGTAAACTCTTTGCATCGGTTATGATATAGCCATAAAGTAACTTCTCGCTATGTACTTTGGTATGAGGCGATGAAGAATTGCTCATCTCTGTTTGTGGTATCTCAGGACTTCATTTATGGTAGAATATACTCGGTCATACATAATATTTTAACCATTAATTTGTAGCAGTAGAAAGGATGGAAGATGTATACGAAGATACTGGTACTGCTTGATGGCTCTGAGTTTGCCGAGTGTGTGCTTCCTTATGTGCAATGGTTTGCCAAGGTATCTAATGTTGATGAAATCGTGTTTTTACGCGTTGTTGAACCTCTCCATATGTACGGCGGTCTGGAGTCTACAGTTCTACCCAAGGAGCGACAGCATCTCGAGCATGATAGTATGGAACTGGCCACGAATTATCTCGACCAGATAGCCAGTCAGTTTAAAGAAGGTAAATTTGCGGTACGACCAATAGTAGCTTCCGGAAAACCAGGCGATTATATCCCGGAATATGTGGCCGAGAATGCTGTCGACCTTATCATTATGGCGACCCATGGGTTTTCCGGCATTCATCGCTGGGTACGAGGAAGCGTTGCCGACCGTATTTTACATGCTTCAACGGCACCCGTTTTTCTCGTTACACCCAAGGACAGGCCGCCGGATAAATGAAGTTCTCTGGCGATTTTATCAGCCGGTATAAGGCTATTCACCTGTATATTATTGCTGGCGGCAGGAAATGTAAATTGGAGACTAGGTAGGTCCTCCCGAAATATAATCACGTAAATACCTGACTTGATAATTACATTCGGTGAGTCTCTCTTCAATTACGTCTCTTATGGACAGCATGCCCACTACTATGGTCCCGGCCATTACCGGGAGATGCCTGATGCCTTTTTCCGTCATTATCTTCAGGATTTCGTCCAAGTTATCTTCCGGGACTCCTATAATGACATCACTGGTCATTACATCCTTGACCCTGGCCTTCTCAATTTCGTGATGATGTCGGTGAATCCATTTTAAAATATCTCTTTCCGAGAGGATTCCTACCAGTGTTCCCTTGAGGTCGCATACCGGCAGGGCGCCTATTTCATTATTAACCAGTTTTTTAATTGCATCGGAGAGAGGACTATCAGGTTTGGTGGTGATAATTTCCCGTCCCTTAATGTTGACAATGTCTTTTATCTTCATAATTGCTAAACCTCCTTCCCCCTTCATGCTCCCTGATTCTACTAAAATGAGACGGTCATTGTAAGTGACCTTTCTATCACCGGACATATAGCGCGGTTTGTACCGATTGGTGGAGAGCGGATACCCCGATACAGTCATAATAATCAATGATATTACATACTGAATTATACCATTATAATCTCTTTACGGTATATCATTTCCGCTAATGCTTATTACCATTTTACTACCGTTCCGAGTACTATTTCGCTAGTTAATATACATATATTCTTGACTAATTTCACGTATAATTATTATGAGTTGAAAGCAAGGACGAAAATCCAGGAGAGGAAAATCTGATTAGATATGTCTGAAGTCGCCGATTCTCTCAATGTTGCCGTCTCCAACTTTAAAACTGCCGAAGCACATTTCAGGAATGTGGAGGAAGTACTCCACACTCTCAGGGGTCAACTGGAAGATTGCCTGGAACGCGTTATAAAAGTCACTGAGGAAGGATTAACCTCCCCCATTCTATCGGAAGAAATCATCCCGGACGGTAACCAACCTGACAGCAATCAAGCCGAGGAAGCATTGCAAAGTCTTAAGGGGAAACTGGAAGCTGACTTGGTACGCCTGGCTAAAATCTCCCGTAAGAAATCTATTCGGCGCAACAGACCGCTTGGCAACGAGGATTTACAGCCGGTAAGACGATAGGCATAAAGTGTTCTGTCGAGCTTTGAACTACCAAGGAACACCTGGCTATAGGCACGGTTTTTAAATGATTGAGGGTTTGTTTTAGTATGAATTTGGTAGTTGACACCCATTACAACTCGGTGAATGTGTTATTATAATTTTTCTGATAAGATAATCCACATTTTATGAAGCGGGTGTAAATAATGATATATGTGACGGAACGGGCTAAACAGGAACTGAAGAAATTACTCGTTAATAATGTGGATTGGCCGGGGGCTCGTTTGCGGCTTATGGATAGAGGTCAGGGTAGGCTGGGATTGGGTGTCGATATAGAGGCACCGGATGACCATGTTATAGAGTACGACGGCGTAAAATTACTGCTGATTGAACCCAGACTTGCTACCAATCTCAGAGATATCACCCTTGATGTAGATGATACCCCCCATGGACCTGAGCTGGTCATCAGTGAGGAAATTGTAAAACAATCGGTTATATCCGGCACCGAAAACTGGGTGCCGTTACCGCCCGCCTCATACAGCAAGAACTAGCCCCCTGCAACTAATCACCGTTCACGATTCACTATCGATTATCAACTATCAACCCGTCTTCAAACTACATCCGGTGCGTATACTTCTACACCATTACAGGGCTTTCCCGCGCACCCAGCTTAATGATATGCAGGTTATCAATCCTTCTCTTGGCCAGTAGATAGGCAAACATTCTTCTTGACATTTTCCATAAAATATTTATAATTGTCCCTGCAAGGACATTAAAAAGTAAATAACAAAAGTTCTTGTGTTGCGATAAAGCCAAGCATAAGACCATATAATATTTACCCAGCACCAGTAAAAAGGGGGCAATGACTCGCCACCTGTATCTGGTCACTTGGGTGGCGATGAGCCAACAGTGAAACCGACCTGCAATATGGTCGGTTATTTTTTTGTCGGGGAGGTGATTGTATAGAGCGAGGTAAAGAATACTTAAACACAGAACAAACTGAAGCAAAGGAGAAAACACAATGTCAGTAGAAGAGAACGAAGAAAAAGTACGCCGTGTTTGGGAAGAGGTAATGAATAAAGGAGAACTGGCGGTAGCTGATGAGCTTATGGCCGCCAACTACGTCTATCACGGTCCAGGTGGTGTAGACGCAAAAGGTCCAGAAGGCTTCAAGCAATACGTTGCCATTTATCGCACTGCTTTCCCCGATATTCATTGCACGATTGAGGACATGTTCGGTGAAGGTGAAAAAGTGGTTAGTCGTTTCACACTGCGGGGTACGCACCTAGGCGACATGATGGGCATTGCACCCACGGGCAAGAAAGCTGAAATTATTGGGATTGTCATCAGCCACTTTGCAGGTGGAAAAGAAGTAGAAGCGTGGGGAAGCTATGACACGCTTGCGATGTATCAACAGCTAGGCATCAGTCCTCCCGGCCAGTAGAAATACTAAAAAGAAAGGAGGAAAACACAATGTCAGTAGAAGAGAACAAAGTGCAACAACGCCGTATTTATGAAGAGGTGATTAATAAGGGGAATCTTGCCATAATACCCGAACTTATTGCCCCCGAATATGTCTTTCACAACCCTTTAGGGCTAGAGGCCAAAGGTCCGGAGGGCTTCAAACAAATGGTAACCATGCTGCGTACCGCCTTCCCCGACATTCATTGTACCATTGATGATATATTCGGCGAAGGGGATAAAACAGCGACCCGCGCCACACTCACATGTACTTTCAAAGGTGAGATGATGGGCATCCCGCCGACAGGCAGGAAAGCTACCATATCGGGGTTTCTCTTCGCCAAATGGAAGGACGGCAAGGAAGTGGAAGCTTGGGAAAGTCTTGATACACTCTCCTTTTACCAGCAGCTGGGTATCAGCCCTCCTGGCTAATAGAGTCAAAAAAAACCGCAAATAATAATATCTGAAAGGAGTAAAAATGGCTAAATATTTAACTCTATGGGAAATGGATACAAGCAAAACACCTGTTGACCCGAAAGAACAAGCAACATTGTATGGTAAACAATTAGAGATGGTAAAGAAACAATTAGCTGAAGGTCTGATAAATGATTGGGGAATATTTGCTGGTGGGGGAGGAGGATATGCCATAGGCGAAGGAGATGCAACGGATGTATTTAAAGGTGTATTGCCGTTTTCGCCATATGCTAAGTTTAAGACACAACCAGTATTATCAGTAGATGAAGTGGCAGAAGTTATGAAGTCTATGATGGGATAGCTACAATATCCAAGAGTTAAGGGAGCTTCTTCGGGGGCTCCCTTCTCCTTTTAAGATAGTGGTGTATTATATAACTTGAGGCTATCCTAAATACTCACTAATTTCGTAAACTTCTACACCATTACAAGGCTTTCCCACTTGGAAGAAAGACCCCAGCTACTATCTACTGCCAGGTTGTATAGAATTGACTACAAAAGGATGAGCAAATTCCAGCAAATAATGAAGATGTACCCGGTGAGGAATATTGAAGTGGAGATAATCGACAGCTTGGGATGTTTCCGGTATACGCTCCATAGATAGAATGCCGCCAGAAGCCCTCCCAGTATCTTTACGGATAAGAGCTTGTCCTCGACCAACCACTGTTCCACAACAGGGTTGCCTTCTAGCGCAAATCCGTTGTGAACAAGGTACATGGTAATAATGCCGTCAGCAACTATGGCTGCAAATAGAGAACCTATGAGTATCCTTATCTGGTAGCTGCCGGCTGGAAAATAATTCCTTAGAACCTTCATAAGTTCGATGTAAGCAACTCCATTAATTTCAAACTCTGTTTCGAGTCTTTAATATCGCACATTAGCATGAATATAAAAAGGTTGCCACCAAGTTATCCCTTAATGTTATAACTGGCTTTCCCTAATTCCAGTAGAAAGATAAATTGAGGTACGCGGACTTTTTCCAATCTCCAGGCTTTCTCGACTTTCTAAATAATTTATCGTAATGATGTCTATGCCCGTTTCGCTTGACTTTCTATAGCTTTTTACCTGCTTGTAAATCACGCCTTCTTTCTACTAAATCCTAACCTGCTTCTAACCTTACGATTCTATGATATAATTGAAATTATAGTGCTTGGATTCAGATAAGGAAATGAACGTCAAGAAATATGTGTATATAACTATCGGTGTAATCGTAGCGTTGCTTGCGTTGGCGATAGCTCTGAGCGCCGAATTTAGTTTTACGAAAATAACTTCAGACCCTTATAGATTTATCATTAGCTTTCTGGAGTTATGGGCACCGGCTGTAGGCGCCGTAGGAACTTTCATCGTTGCTGTCGTTATTATTCTGGTGCTGAATTACATTCGTCGAAGTCAGGAAAGGGAAAAGGAACAGGCTATATACGCACTGCATGATGAAATTAATATCAATCTGTCCGTTGTTATACCTTTACGTCACAGGATTGAAAAGACATTAGAACCCTACAGTACAGAAATCCGGCTTGGCCTATCAGCGCAAGACCGCCAGTTATTGTTTGAAAATATTGATACTATTGTATTTGACAATATGAAAAACGCCGGCAATCTTCGCTGGCTTGATTCAATGCGTATGGAAATAATTTCATGCTATACGCTAATCAAGCGTTACAACCGTGACCAGAGTTTTCAGGAAAGCCATCCCTCGTTATTAGGTAAAATACATACGCAGCTTCAACATGCACAGAAAAATCTCGAAGCAACTTTCGATTTCCTGCCTCACTATACCAGAGATAAGAAGAATAGAGTGAAGTATAAAATCGAGGAAGATCTGGTAGTAACGTCTTGACATTGAACTCAAAACACAGCATTTTTACTCATTATTTTTTACGATAATCAGACGACTAACCGGCCAATCAAGTTTTAAACAGCATGATAAGCGTTTCCCGGCGGGAGCGCATGGGAGTCGAACCCACCGAAGACAGCGTTACTGCGCCCCCCAACTTATTTGAAATCGCAGAGGTGAAGATATGAGCAATAAAGGTCTTTTATACTGGAATATCGTTTTATCAGTAGTACTATTGGTAATGGCGTTAGCCTATATAGGTTTGTTGTTCCTCACAGACGAACAAAGGGATGCTACTAAAGAAGACCTGATACACTTTGAAAAATTTTATGAAGCGAAGTATCACGATGTTAAGCAGATGATAAGAGACAGGGATGAAGCAAGAGTGGATATGGCAGAAGCAATTGAAGAGTTGCAGAAAGAAGTTGAGGCCCTGAAACAAATCGTTGAACCTTGATGGCGGGAGCGTATGGGAGTCGAACCCAACGAAGGCAGCCTTACTGCCCCCATCGCATTTAAAGCTGAGTTTATAACCAGGAAATTTCTTAACCCGCTTATCAGTCTTTAACCGGCCGGCCTTTTTCTACGTAACGACTTCGCTTATCTGGATTTCTGGCTCAATGTTTGAGTAATTAGGCATGTCAGCCATTAGATCATTCATATGTGCTGCCATAGCTGCCTGTAGCTCATCTACTGAATTAAATGTTAGGTACCCTATAGCCACGTATGGTGGTGGCGAGTCTGGAGTTATCCCACAAATTCCCTTGTCTATCTCGGCTTTTATCATTCCCATTGGTAAAAGCTTTTCATTCACCAGCTTCATGTGCTGGCTGGCATAGTAGTCGTAGGCGAACTTGATATCTGGTTTATTGGGATATAATACAGCAACTCGAATCATGATCTAACTCCTTTCCATATTCATTTCTCCAACAACCCTGTGTCTTGTTTTAGGGTTGTTCCAAATCAGGCGAACTCATATTAATTCATCTTTGTACTTTTTGTCAATAACTGGAATTGGAGTTATTCTTGGTCGTATCTATTCTAAGGGGATATTTGACTGGCGGGAGCGCATGGGAGTCGAACCCACCGAAGACAGCCTTACTGCCCCCCAACGGATTTGAAGTCCGCGAAGCCCACCGGGACTCATCCGCTCCCCTGTTCCAGACAGATATATATTACCAGAATTATAGGTGTCATAACCAGTCGACGGTAGATATCAGGATTCAAGTGGCAGTTCTTCAACCGCTTCACCTTTCTTGGGGTACACCAGCTTCGCCAGTCCGATACTCATCTCGTACAGAAGAATAAGGGGTATTGCCAGCAGCACCTGAGTAATCGGGTCGGGGGGTGTAATCACAGCGGCCATAATAAAAGCAAGAATGATGAATATCGGCCGCTTGCCGGAAAGCCATTCTGGCTTGAGGAGGCCGAGGCGGGCTAGAAAGGTGGAGATAACGGGCATCTCAAAGACAAAACCGGTCAGCAGGAGCAGCTTGGTAAGGAACCCTATATAGTGGCTGATCCGGGGGAACATCTCGGCAATGTTGCTACCAAAGTTGTACAGGAACCAGATCGTCCAGGGCGCCAGCATAAAATAACCAAAAGCAACACCGGCGAGGAACATAAGAAATATCCAGGGAATGATGATATATACCCATTTCTTCTCCTGAGGTGTCAGCGCCGGCGCCACGAACATAATGCCGTGGTAGACAAGCACGGGCATAGCCAGGATAACACCGCCGGCGAAGCAGACCAGCATAATAGAGCTTATATTCTCGGTCATCTCGATGGCGGAAAACGTTATGCCGGCAGCCGGTCTCTTAAGGATGTAGAATATCCAGTCGTAAAAGAAGAAACAGATGATAACACCGATAGCTACAGCGATGGCACTTTTGATGATACGGCGGCGTAGTTCGTGAAGGTGACCGAGTACTGTAAGTTTGGATTCGCCATCACTCATTGCTCTGCTGATGCCCCTCCGGTTTTGGGGGATGGTCATCCTGTCCTGATGTACCCGCTTCGTTTACAGATGATGGCGCTTCCTGGCTTTTTATTTCTTTGGGAGGTGACGGCGGCGGTTTGTCCTTGGTTTCTTCTAGTTCTCGGCTAAGGGTTGTTGTCAGGTCGGTACTCGCCTTCTTTATAGCCCGTACCGCCCTGCCCAGCGTCCTGGCGATTTCCGGGAGCCGGCGCGGCCCCAGTACTACTAAAACTACAATGAGAATGAGCAGTATTTCCCATATACCTATACCTGAAAATCCCATCCCTCACCTTTATTCTCAGCGTCTCCTGCCTACAGCTTGCAGCCAAGAGAACTCTCATTTAATTCTGGCGTTTTGTGAACATCCCGTACTCAGCTCTTAACAGCTTTCTTGCGGGTAGGTTTCTTGCTTTTGGCCCTTACTACCTTTTCTTCCTTCTCCTCTTCCACCTCTTCCTCACCAGCCTGTCCCCTCTTGAAGGCACGCAATCCCTTACCGATGGCACCGCCGACCTGCGGCAGTTTCCCCACACCGAAGATAATGAGTATTATCACTAGGATAATGACGATTTCCGGCCAACCAAAACGACCAAACATCAGACACACCTCCTGCCTGTCTATCTGCTATATGTAATTATACAGGTGTACCGCCTTATTGTCTATCTGGTAATTCTGTATGTTGACGTGAACCGGTTCGGATGAGAGTGGTCGTACAGGCACTCCGAGGACTTCAGTCCGGTCCCATTTCCCTGAGCACCACTTTTACGATTTCCGGGACCTTTTGCTGTAGTTCGGGAGAAAGCTCGGTTCCCCAGCCTATTTCCTTGGGCTCGATACCTATGATAACGATTTCTCCCGGTTTGCTTCCCGTTAATGACATAAGCCTCAGGTTCTGTTCCACACCCAGTTCATGCGTCGATAATATACCTCCGTTTTGAGACAAATCCCTGGGCAGGAAGCGATAAATTGCTCCCGGTTCTCCCCCGGCCCTGGCGGCGTCAATGATAATCAGTTTATCGCCGGCTTCGGTATAGGCGATTAAGTCCGGCGCCGTCCCGCCGTCTATTATCTTCACATCGGGCGGCAGGTCCATTTCCTGTAGCACTTTGACGGCGTGGATGCCAATCCCTTCGTCTTTGAGCAGCAGGTTGCCGACACCGACCACCACAATCCGTGGCGGCTTCTTTTCCGCATTGCTATCGTGGAATTCCTGCGTCATTGTACCTTCTGTCAGCATATCCTGGGCAGCAGTTCGCCGACGGGCATATCCACGATGCGGGATGCTCCCAGGCTGGTTTTCATAACCACCTGTCCGGGGTGCACGTTAACCACGTCACCGATTATAGCTGCCCGATTCCCATATTTATTTTGCTTCATTCTGTCCAGAATACGTTCGGCGTCGGCAGGGGCGACGACGGCAACCAGTTTGCCCTCGTTGGCGATGTAGAGCGGGTCGAATCCGAGGAGTTCGCAGGCAGCCAGTACCGCTTTGTCCACCGGGACTTTATCCTCTTCTAGATTAATACCGATATTTGATTGTGTGGCAAAGTCGTTGAGTGTTGTGGCCAGGCCACCGCGGGTGGGGTCGCGCAGACAGTGTATATTGCTGGATTCCGTCAGCATTTCCGCCACCAGCCTGTTCAACGGAGCGCAGTCGCTCGGTACGGGCACCTTGAATTCAAGTCCTTCACGCTGACTCAACACTGCGATGCCATGGTCGCCGATATTTCCACTGACGATAATAATGTCACCGGGCCTGGCATTGGAGGCCGAAATATCGACTCCCTCCGGTAAGATACCGACACCGGCGGTATTGATAAACAGCTTGTCGGCCGTGCCCTGGTTGACGACTTTGGTATCGCCGGTAACGATTTTAACCCCGGCCTCGTCGGCAGCTTCACGTATGGAGTTAAGGATATTTTTCAGCTCGGCTACCGGCAGGCCTTCTTCGATGATGAAGGACAGGCTGAGATACAGCGGCCCGGCGCCGCTCATGGACAGGTCGTTGACCGTACCGCACACGGCCAGCCTGCCGATATCACCACCGGGGAAAAAGATAGGATTGACCGTATAGCTGTCGGTGGTGAAGGCCAGACGCCCGCTCGCCTCAAAGACGGCCGAGTCATCCAGCCTGTCCAATATCGGATTGGCCAGGTCTGGTAGGAAGCTCTCAATGAGGTCATGGCTGAGCTTGCCGCCGCTGCCATGTGCCAGCAGGATTTTATCTTCCATGACTATCTCCATAGTGATAATAGGTAGCGCAGCTGCCTTCGGCGGATACCATGCAGGGACCCACCGGATTCTCCGGCGTACATGTCTTGCGGAATAACTTACATTCCAGTGGGGTACTGACGCCACGCAGGATACTACCGCAGATGCAGCCCTTCGGTTCGAGGGCAGGACCGGGGCTGATATCAAATTGCTTCCCGGCATCGAATTTCTCGTACTGCGGCCTGAACTGGAGTCCGCTCGAAGGCACTGTGCCGATACCGCGCCAGTTAGCCTCGGCCGGCTCAAAGACAGTCTCCATCAGGCGGATGGCCTGTACGTTGCCTTCAGGCCGGACGCCGCGGCGGTAGGCTATCTCAATCTTCGGCTGTCCGCTTTCAATCTGTTCTACCAGCATATCGACGGCAAGTAAAATATCCAGCGGCTCGAATCCGGAGATGGCGCAGGCGATATTGTAGTCATCGGGGATAAATTGATAGGGATAGGAGCCGATAATGGCGCTGACATGACCGGGGCAGACAATGCCGTCGAGCCTGACCTCGCCGAGGTCGAGGAGAGCCTTCATTATCGGCGGACATACCTTGTGGAGAGACAGGACATAGTAGTTGTTTATTCCTTCCTGCTCCGCCTGTAAGACCGAGGCGGCGATGGTTGGTGCCGTCGTCTCAAAGCCAATGCCAATGAAAATAACGGACTTGTCCGGGTTACCACGGGCAATGCCCAGGGCATCCTGCACTGAGTAGACAATCCTGACATCGGCACCTTCGGCCTTTATCTGTTGCAGGCTGGAACGGCTCCCCGGCACCCTGACCATGTCCCCGAAGCTGGTAACAATAACATCGGGCAGGTCGGCCAGGGCGATTGCCCTGTCAAGGTCGGCACTGGCGGTGACGCACACGGGACAGCCCGGCCCGGAGAGCATCTCTATGTTCCCGGGCAGAAGCTGGCGGATACCGTGCTTGAAGATAGCCACGGTATGCCCACCGCAGAACTCCATGAGGCGGGCTGGTTTATGCGAGCGCCTATGAATCCTCTCCAGCAGCTTCTTCCCAAGTTCCGGGTCCCGGTATTCCTCAACGAATTTCAATTATTTAAATCTCACCCCCTGTATCCCCCTCTCCTGGCGAGGTTATCAGGAGAGGGGGAGGTATTGGAGAGGGGCGAAGCCCCTCTTAGACTCCCATTCTCAGCTGGCTTCGCTCAGTTCCCTTAATAGCTTTAAAGTCTCTTCGGCTTCGGCGGGGTCGATGATGCTGATGGCGTAGCCGGTGTGCAGCAGCACGTAGTCGCCGACCTCTGCCTCGGGGGTAAGCTGGAGGCTGATTTCACGGGTGACGCCTTCGATATCCACCTCGGCCTGATATCCATTAATTGATTTAATTAGTGCCGGTATCGCCAGACACATGGTCTTTTACCTCTTGCTTTTTATCTCTCTGCCCACGCTGAAGGCTTTGGCTATAACCGCGCCGACGGCATGGTAACCGTTCGCCGGACGTGGACTGTAAATAAAAGGTTTGATTTTATTGATGTCGGGGTTGCCGTCTGTCAGGCAGTCTTCCGATATATGGGTTTCTATTATTCTGCCAATAACAAGCGAGTGACTGCCCAGGTCCAGGATATGGGATACTTCACATTCCAGGTTGACCGGGCATTGCTCGATGAGCGGGGCACTGTTCAGACTACCGTAGAACACCTTGAACCCGCAGTCCTTGACCTTGTCGGTCTTGGCTCCGGACACAAGGCCGCAGTAATCAGCTTCTTTGACCATACTTTCCGAAGGTATATTGACCGAGAAGGCCAGGTTCTGGTGAATGCCCTTCAACGTATATCGGGAATGCCTGATAGCCACTGTAATCGTCGGGGGTTCACCGCAGGCAATACCGCACCACGCAAACGTGGCAAAGTTGGGTTTACCGTTTACGTTCGTTCCAACCAGAACTGCCGGTTCGGGATAGAGCCATGTCTGTGGCCCAAATTTCTTTTTATTCATTATTCTGCCTCCTCATTAAATTGTGCGATGACCACCTGCCCCAGAGAGATGCCGCCATCATTGCAGGGCACCTTTCGGTGGGTATATACGTCGAGTCCCTCGGAATCCAGCAGGGCAGTGGCTTTTCTCAACAGCAGGCGGTTCTGGAAAACACCGCCGCTCAGCGCTACCCCGGTAATGCCGGTCCTGGCCGAGATTTTCTGACAAACCTCCAGTATCATCTGGGCTACCGTGTTATGAAAACGGGCGGCGATTCTCGCCCTGGGAGCGCGGTTCTTGAGATCGTTCAAGATCGCCGAGAAAAGGTCGTGAACCTTAACGGTATTGATTTCATCATGCTTCGTTACGGAGAACGGGTAACGTGCCGACTCGTTGACGGCTTTGCTGGCGAGCATCTCCAGCTCTATGGCCGCCTGTGCCTCATATTCGATGACGCCTCTGACGCCAATCAGGGCGGAAACGGCGTCAAAAAGCCGGCCCATGCTGGAGGTAAGCGGCGAGTTAATGCCCTTCTCTATCTGGCTCCTGATAATATCGATTTCCCCGGCGTCGATATTTTTCAGGAAGGGAAGCTGCCGGTCTAACTTTATGCCGAGTGCCAGCAGGTATCCGATGGCCGTACGGTACGGCTTTTTGATTGCCAGGGCGCCGCCGGGCAGCGGCAGGTTTTCTATAAAGGCCATTCGGATGAATTCTTTATAATCACTTACCAGAAATTCGCCGCCCCAGATATTACCGTCGGTGCCGTAGCCGGTGCCGTCGAAGGATACCCCGATAATCGGCCCTTCCAGTCCGTTATCGGCCATGCAGCTGGCGATGTGTGCGTGGTGGTGCTGCACTGGCACGAGTTTCACACCGACTTTGGCGGCGATTTCTTTGGCGTATTTGGTCGCCAGGTACTCCGGGTGAAGGTCGTGGGCGATTATCTCCGGCTCTATTCTAAACAGTTTCTTATATAACTCGATGGTATTTACAAAATGCTCCATTGTCTCCAGGTTTTCCATGTCGCCGATGTGCTGGCTGACAAAGGCGAAGTTGTCCCGTGTCAGGCAGAAGGTGTTCTTTTCCTCAGCGCCACAGCCCAGTATCTGCCGGCTCTGGTAATTCAAGTGGATGGGGTACGGGGCATAGCCGCGGGCCCGCCGGACAAATTGAGGGTTGTCTCTCTCCACTATCATGACGCTGTCATCGTAACGGGCGTAGATATCACGGTTATGCATCAGGAAGTAATCGGCAATGCCGCCGAGCCTTCGCAGCGCCTCGTCATTGTCCTTGGCGATGGGCTCCTCGCTGAGGTTGCCGCTGGTCATGACCAGGGGCAGTCTGGTCTCCCGGAGCAGGATATGGTGGAGGGGGGTGTAGGGGAGCATCAGTCCGAGGTATCTCAGATTGGGTGCCACCGCCGGCGATATCGTCGAGCCGGCCTTCCATTCCATGAGGACGATGGGACTGCCGGGAGAGGTCAGCAGTTCTTTCTCTTTATTGCTTATCTTGCAGTGCCGCCTGGCTTCGTCGAGGGATGACACCATAATCGCCAGGGGCTTGGCGGGACGGTTTTTCCGCCAGCGGAGCTGTCGGACGGCTGCCTCGCTGGTGGCATCACAGGCAAGCAGAAAGCCGCCCAGTCCCTTCACGGCGACGATTTTCCCCTCTCTTAATAGCCCGGTAGTTTTTTTGATAATATCGTCGCAGGGTATGGCATGTCCCTGGTTATCTGTAAGCTCCAGTTGCGGACCGCATACCGGGCAGGCATTGGGCTGGGCATGAAAGCGGCGGTCGAGGGGGTCGTCGTATTCGCGCTGGCATTCGGGGCACATACGGAAGCGGTGCATGGTGGTGTTGGGGCGGTCGTAAGGGATATCGGCGATTATCGTAAAGCGGGGACCGCAGTTCGTGCAGTTGGTGAACGGGTAGCGGTAGCGGCGGTCCGAGAGATTGAAGATTTCTCGCAGGCAGTCCGGGCAGGTGGCGATATCCGGGGAGACAAGCTGGTATTTACCCTCTTCGGCGATGCTGTGGCGGATTTCAAATTTATCATAATTAACTGGAGAACCTAGGGTAACTGCGATATCTTCTATGTGGGATAGCGGTGGTGCCTGTTCTCGCAGTCCGGTCAGGAATTGCTCGATGTCTCCGGGCTCACCCTCTATCTCTATCCTGACATCTTCCGAGGTATTGCATACCCAGCCTTTCAGGTTATGCCGTCTCGCCAGCTGATAGACGAAGGGTCTGAAGCCGACACCCTGCACCACGCCCCTGACACTGACGTGAACCAGGCTGAGAGTTGGTGTTTTTACCATGTTACTTACCGGTCTTTCCGGTCTTTAATAGCGGATTCCAGCCAGGAGAGCCATGCTTCCAGTCCCTCGCCGGTCTTGCAGGATATCGAGAAGATAATGACGTCCGGATTCAGTCCGATGACCGATTTCTTGAAGCCGTCGACATTGAAATCGAGGTGTGGCTTAAGGTCTATTTTGTTCAGCAGCACGACATCGGTATCGGCGAACATGGCGGGGTATTTGAGCGGCTTGTCATCGCCCTCGGGCATGCTGGAAATCATGACCCGTTTATGTTCGCCCAGAAGGAATGCGTTCGGGCAGATGAGGTTGCCGACATTTTCAATGAACAGCAGGTCGGTATTTTCCAGGGACAGGTTGTTCAGGGCGCTTTCTACCATGTTGGCGTCAAGATGGCAGCCGCCGGCCGTGTTAATCTGCACCACGGCGACTCCCTGCTCATTGATTTTCTCGGCGTCAACACTGGAGGCAACATCACCCTCAATTACGGCAATCCTGCATTTGTCCTTCATCCGGCTGATTGTACCCAGGAGCAGGCTGGTCTTACCAGCTCCCGGGGACGACATAATATTGATGGTCAGTATGCCGTGCTTATCGAGCCGGTTCTGGTTGGCCCGGGCCTTCTCCTCATTAGCGGTAAGGATATCCTCGCCTACGGTTATGATTTTTACGCTCATTATTCCACCTCGATACTTTCCATATAGCATTCGCGTCCGGATACTATCTCGGTACCGACTTCACGGCAATCGGGACAGGACCAGTCGCTGTTTACTGGCGAGAAGACGGCATCGCAGTTGCGGCAGCGTAACTTTGTCGGCGTCGTTTCAAATGAGAGACTGGCGCCGCTGGCGATGGTGTCCTTGCTGATGAAATCGAAATAGAACTGTACGCACTCGCTGACGACACCGGACAGTTCGCCCACGATGAGATTAATCCGGGTAATCTTGCTGGCGTTAGCTTCATTCGCCTTTTCCAGAGCCATGGACAACATGCTCTCGGTAATGCTATATTCGTGCATTTTGTTTACCTTTATCATTATAGAGCAGTAAGTGAGCGCGGGCAAATTGGAGAGAATTTATCGGGTCTCCACCCCACCCCCCTCGTTATTATCTTTTCCCACCCTGCCGCCCAGTTACATCAGCTGCCTATCCCTCAGTTTTTCGCTCCTACCCCCAAGGGGGAGTAGCCGGCGAAGAGGGGCGCCAGCCCCTCTTAAAAATATCTCCCCCTCTCCAATCTAGATAGCAAGCGGCTTAATCTTATGCTGCTGATTGGAGAGGGGGGCCCAAGGGGGTGAGGTAGAGATAAATCATTATTACCTCCCCACCCCCTCGTTTGTTATCTATTCCCACCCTACCGCCCAATATCATCAGCAGCTTAACCCGTGAGATATCGTCCCATTTTTCCAATATTAAAGAAAGGCAGCGAAGCTCATCTAAAAGGATATAGCTGACGACATCCTCACATAAAACTCAATTTACTTCCACATCCCCATGTGCTATAATTTCACGTAACCATTTTTATCATCGGGTGGGAGATTTATCATTTGGACAAAGAGAAGAAGGCGGAAATAATAAAGAATCATCAGGCTCGCGAAGGCGATACTGGTTCTACCGAGGTACAGGTAGCCCTGCTTACCGAAAGAATTAACCAGTTGACAACGCATATGGCAGCCCACCGTCACGACTATCATACCCAGCGAGGCCTGCTCAAACTTGTCGGGCAGAGGCGAAGGCTTTTGGCTTATCTCAGCCGGGAGGATGTAGGGCGGTATAATAAACTCATTAAAAAGCTGGGACTGCGTAAGTAGAGCCTTGTGGATGAAGGGAGAATTTCTTTGGAATCACTATCTTTCAGTTGTGACATTGGTGGTCGCAACCTTATTATCGAGACAGGCAAGCTTGCTGGACAGGCCAGTGCGGCGGTAACCGTCAGCTACGGGGAGACCGTTGTCCTGGTGACAGCCTGTTTCAATAAAGAACCGCGGGAGGGCGTCGATTTTCTGCCCCTCACCATTGACTATGAAGAGCGGCTTTACGCTGCCGGCAAGATTCCGGGTGGCTTTATCAGGCGCGAGGGGCGTCCCAGTGAGCATGCCACACTGGCCTGCCGTCAGACAGACCGTCCCATACGGCCACTGCTGCCGAAGAGTTGGCACAGCGATATCCAGATAATCACCACGGTGCTCTCGGCTGACCTGGAGAATGACCCGGATATACTGTCGGTTATCGGTGCTTCGGCAGCCCTGTCGCTGTCCGAGGTGCCGTTTGACGGTCCGGTAGGCGCCGTTAACGTTGGATACATTAACGGCGAACTGGTATTGAATCCCACACTGGTCCAGTTTGAAGAAAGTCAGCTTGACCTCGTTGTCGTCAGCACCCGGGAAAAAGTCATCATGATAGAAGCGGGTGCCAGGGAGGTTTCCGAGGATACGGTGCTTAAGGCGGTTAAATTCGCTCACGAAGCCAATCAGGATATCATCAACCTCCAGGAACAACTTCGGGAGGCTGCGGGTAAGCCCAAATTGCGTGTTCCCGTCGATGAGGTAAACCCGGAGGCGGTTTCGGCGCTGTCTACTCTGGTGGATACGAAGCTCGAACAGGTTCTCGGTCAATCAGACAAAGAGGTTCGTGAACAAATGCTGAACACGCTGATAGAGGAGCTTGCGGAGAATCTGGGTGAAAATTACTCGGAAAAAGATATTCTGGCGGCCCTTGAATCAAGGGTCAGGGCCGAGGTACGGGCGGGAATACTCGAACGGGGTCAGCGTATCGGCGGACGTGGTCTGACCGATATCCGTCCCATCAGTTGCGAGGTGGGCCTGCTGCCGCGCACTCACGGTTCCGGCCTGTTCTCCAGGGGGCAGACCCAGGTGTTGACCATAACCACCCTGGGTTCCACCCGTAAGGAGCAGATGCTTGACGGCCTGGGCATAGAAGAGAGCAAGCGTTTCATGCACCACTATAATTTCCCTCCGTTCTCCAACGGTGAGGTAAGGCGTGTCGGCTCGACGAGCCGCCGCGAAATCGGGCACGGCGCTCTGGCGGAGCGGGCTCTGGTGGCGGTACTGCCGGATGACGAGGATTTCCCATATACCATTCGTCTTGTTTCGGAGGTCCTGAGTTCCAGCGGCAGCACCTCCATGGCCAGTGTCTGTGCCGGGAGTCTGTCGCTTATGGATGCCGGTATACCGGTCAAGGCAGCCGTGGCCGGCATCGCTATGGGACTGGTTACCGGTGACGATGACAGGTATGCCGTGTTGACTGATATTGAGGGACTTGAGGACGCCCACGGAGATATGGACTTTAAGATTGCCGGCACCAGTGATGGCATCACCGCCATACAGATGGATACCAAGCTCAAGGGTATCAGTCTGGAGATTGTAGAAAAGGCACTTAATCAGGGCAGAGAGGCTCGTTTGTTCATCCTGGATAAGATGAACGAGACCATCAGTACCAGCCGCTCGGAAGTAAGCCGCTATGCCCCGAGAATGACCAAGATAAAAATTGACCCGAGTAAGATTGGCGCCGTTATCGGTACCGGTGGCAAGACAATCAGGTCAATTATTGAGGAGACCAAGACGACCATTGACGTGAATGACGATGGCACCGTAGTCATCGGTTCGTCCGATGCGGAGGCTACTCAAAAAGCTATCGCCATCATCGAAGGGCTGACCAGGGAAGTGGAAGTTGGTAGCGTCTATACCGGCAAGGTAACGCGTATCCTGGACTTCGGCGCCATGGTGGAAGTTCTTCCCGGCAAGGAAGGGCTGGTGCATATCAGCGAACTGGAAGACCACCGTGTGGGCAAAGTCGAGGATGTGGTCAAAATCGGCGATGAGATAATGGTCAAGGTAATCAACATCGATAATATGGGCCGCGTAAATCTCTCGCGGCGGGCTGTATTCGCCAGGGAGACGGATACTCCTTCTGCCGACTACCCGTTCAGGAGAAGCGGTGCTAGTACGTCATCGTCGGGCTTCAGGGGTAAGCCGCGCTACTCCGGCGAACGCCCGCGACCTTACAGGCCAGGTGGAGGCGCACCCCGACCTCCCGTCAAACGCAGCTAGAATTTCCCCCGGTATTAGTGAGGTGTTCTGTCATGGAACAAATTAAGGTAGTAGTGCATGGTGCCGCTGGTAGAGTGGGCCAGGAGGTGGTGAAAGCCGTCTGCCAGGAGCCAGAAACGCAGCTGGTGGGCGCCGTTGACGTCAAAGTTGCGGCGGAGAAACTGGCTTTACCGGACGGCTCGGGTACGGTGCCGTTTTCGGCCGACCTTGCAGCTGTCCTCGATAGCTGCAAGCCGGATGTCGTGGTGGATTTCAGTATCGCCAAGGCAAGTATGCCGGCGGTGCGTACCTGTGCCGGGCATGGTGTTAACATGGTTATCGGCACCACGGGATTTACCGCCGATGATATTGCCGAGATGGAGCGGTTGGTCTCGGACAATAAAATTGGCATCGTGCTGGCGCCGAACTTTGCTCTGGGAGCTGTTCTGATGATGCATCTGGCCAGGATAGCCGGGAAATACCTCGACCATGCCGAAATTATAGAACTGCACCATGACCGCAAGATTGATGCGCCCTCGGGGACTTCCCAGATGACGGCCCGGTCTATGGCCGAGGCCAGGGGTAGGCCTTTCCTTCCGCCGGCGGTGGCGGGAGAGGACTCGCCGAGCCGCGGGAAATCCGTGGAAGGAATAAACATACACAGCGTACGCCTGCCCGGTTATATGGCGCACCAGGAAGTAATACTGGGCACGGACGGCCAGACGCTTAGAATAAGGCATGACCAGATTAGCCGCGAGGCCTTTATGCCTGGCGTGCTCCTCGCGGTCAAGGAGGTTGTCAAGCGCCCGGTATTTATCTACGGTCTGGATAAATTACTCGGTTTGTGAGGAAGAAGTGGAAAATTATCGTGTAGCTATAGTTGGTGCTACCGGTCTGGTAGGAAGAGAGTTCGCCAGGATACTGGTGCAGCGAAGCTTCCCCATGGCTTCGGTTCGTCTAATGGCTTCGCACCGCTCGGCGGGTAGAAAACTATCGGTAGGAGAGCAGGAGATTGAGGTTGAAGAGACAACGCCTGATTCCTTCAAGGGCGTGGATATTGCCCTGTTTTCCGCCGGCGGCGATGCCAGCCGCCATTTCTCGCCGATAGCAGCCCGGGAAGGCACTGTGGTCGTTGATAATAGCTCGGCTTTCAGGATGGATAAGAATGTGCCGCTGGTGGTGCCGGAGATCAATCCCGAGGATATCAGGCAGCATAAGGGGATTATCGCCAATCCGAACTGCTCTACCATTCAGATGGTCGTAGCCCTGTATCCTTTACATAAGGTTAATCCGATAAAACGTATCGTAGTCGATACCTATCAGGCAGTCGGCGGCACCGGTGCTGCCGCTGTCGAGGAACTAAAAACGCAGGCCAGGCAGGTGCTGGACGGACAGCCCACCGCACCTCATGTTTATCCCCACCAGATTGCCTTTAATATACTGCCTGAGATAGGCGTGTTTAAGGACAACGGGTACAGCCTGGAAGAGTGGAAAATGTTGGAAGAGACGAGGAAGATAATGCATGCCGATGATATCGCTGTTTCAGCTACCTGCGTGCGGGTGCCGGTACTTATCGGGCACGGCGAGGCCGTCCATGTGGAATTCTCCCAACCGATGGCCGTCGAAGAAGCTCAGCGAATTCTATCGCAGGCTCCGGGGGTGAAGTTGCTGGATGATACGGCTATCAGCCTTTATCCGCAGCCGTGGTCGGTCGCTGGTACCGACGAGGTATTCGTCGGCCGCGTCCGGCAGGACTCGTCTCATCCTAACGGTCTGGCTATGTGGATTGTCGCCGATAATTTACGCAAGGGAGCGGCTCTGAATACCATCCAGATTGCCGAGGAAATGATAAAAAGGGACTGGGTAAAACCTGAAGGAGGTTAGGAGATGAATAAGCTGGGACGGGTATTGACGGCCATGGTGACCCCTTTCAAGGAAAACGGGGAAGTCGATTACGAACAGGCCAAAAAACTGGCATCAGCTTTGATTGATTCGGGTTGCGACGGCGTTGTGGTGGCGGCCACCACCGGGGAAGCGCCGACCCTTACCTGGGAGGAAGAACTGCGCCTGTTTAAGGAAGTGAAATCGGCGGTGGGTGACCGTGCGACCATTGTCGCCTACACCGGCAGTAACAGTACTGCCGAGGCCGTGGAAGCGACCGAGGGAGCGGAGAAGATTGGTGTTGATGCCTGTCTTTCGGTAGTCCCTTACTATAACCGGCCTACCCAGGAGGGTATCTACCAGCACTTCAAGACCATCGCCGAAGCTACCAGTCTGCCCATCATCATGTATAACATTCCGTCGCGCGTGGTTGTCAATATGACGCCGGATACCATTGTCCGGTTGAGCCAGATTGATAACATCGTCGGGGTCAAGGAAGCCAACGGCGATATGGCCCATGTCGCTCAGGTAATCAGCAATGCCCGTGAAGGTTTTAATATCTGGAGCGGTAATGACAACGATACTTTTCTTATCATGACGCTCGGCGGCTACGGCACTATCGGGGTTGTCACTCACCTCGTCGGCAAGCAGGTCAGGAAGATGATGGAGCTGGTTCTCGACAATAATGTTGAAGAAGCAGCGGCCATCCACCGCCACCTGGTGCCGCTGGTAAACGTGCTTTTTATCCAGCCCAACCCCGGTCCTGTTAAATATGCCCTCAACCACATCGGCATGCAGGTGGGCGCGCCGCGTTTGCCCCTCCTCCCCCCCGATGAGAAAGCCGGGGCTACCATCATCGAAACTCTGAAGAAATACACCATTGATATCAAGCCATAGTTATATTAATCAGACAGTGTATCAAGAGGGGGGCGTCAGCCCCCCTTATTATGTTATAGTAACGATGATGGATATAACTCTCTGTAATAAAGCGGACTTCGACCAGATTCTGCGGGATATCGAGGATTTCTGGGGCGATGAGCGGACGCTGTTCCTGCACCATTCGATGTTCATCAATGAATTCGGGAACTCGGCGTTTGTTATCAAAGAAGGCGAAAAGGTCATTGCCTATCTCTTCGGGTTTATATCTCAAACTGCCCCTGTTGGCTACGTCCATGCCATCGGCGTACGCCGGTCTCATCAGAGAAAGGGACTGGGACGCCGGTTATACGAGCATTTCACCGGGTTTGCCAGGAAGAACGGCTGCAAGGAACTGAAGGCCATAACGTCGCCGACTAATACGGATTCAATCGCTTTTCACAAAGGCATCGGCATGGAACTGCATGGAGAGCCGAACGAAGAAGGCATCCCGGTGGTCAGGGATTACAGCGGGCCGGGCGTACATAGGGTGGTTTTTCATAAGAAAATATAGAGTTGTCCGGATCTGTTTCTCTGTTATTCCCGCGAAAGCGGGAATCCAGAACCCTCACTCCCCTTTCATATCTATTCCCACTCGGCCGCCCAGTATCATCAGCGGCTTATCCCGTAGTTATTCCCCACCCTACAAGGGGAGTGCGAAGCGAGAGGGGGCGCAGCCCCCTCTAAAAACACCGCCCCCTCTCCAAACATATTGATTTATGGGGCTCGTACCATCTTCGGTTTGGAGAGGGGGTCATGGGGTGAGGTAAAGATTTAGTGACGCTATACAGCGGTTGCTTGTTACAGGTACAATCTGAATCCGTGGGCTGATGTCTCGAAGCCCAGCGATTGGTAGAACTCATGGGCTTCTTTACGACGTTTATCACTGGTTAACATAATCTTGTAGCAGCCAGCCTCTTTAGCCCGGGCTACGATATCATCCATGAGAAGCCTGCCGATGCCCTTACGCCGGCACTTCTCATCTACTACTACATACTCCACAACTGCAAAAGGCGAAATACCGTGGGCAATCCCCGGCAGAATAGCCAGCACTGTCGTACCGAAAATTTCGCCGTCTTCCTCGGCTACAAGCAGCCTGTAGCCAGGTACAGCACTCATCTCGGCGAAAGCCCACCGATATTCTTCTACAGACGGCTGTGGTGATGATGGCGGAGGGGGTGTGAAGGCCAGTTGGCGGTAGAGCTCGAGGATTCGTGGGATATCCTCCTCCTTCGCCGTTCTGATAGTAACCATAGAGCATGCCTCCAAATCAGAAAATCGGCATCTTCTGGATGGTCTGCTCACGGCTCTTACCCACTGAAATCAGGCTCGCCGGACAACCAATAAGCTCTTCCAGTCTGTTTACGTACTGCCGGGCCGCAGCGGGCAGGTCTTCAAACCTGCGGACATCAACTATAGAGGTCTGCCAGCCCGGCAGTTCTTCATAGACGGGCTGGCACTTCTCGAGAGCCGGTATACTCGCCGGGAAATAATCAATGGTCTTTCCATCCAGCTCATAACCGATGCATATATTCAGTGTGGGCAGCGTATCAAGCACGTCAAGGCGGGTAACAGCGGCTGAGTTAAAACCGTTAATTCGTGTGCTGAAATGGGCGGCCACGGCATCGAACCAGCCGCAGCGGCGTGGCCGGCCTGTAACCGTACCGTATTCTTGGCCGCAGTCCCTTATGGTCTGGCCGATTTCGTTCTTCAGTTCGGTCGGCATGGGACCGGCACCAACCCTGGTCTGAAATGCCTTGAAAACACCGACGATGTGGGTAAGCTTATTGGGGCTGATTCCCGCTCCCAGACAGGCCCCGGCTGCTATCGGCGAGGAGGACGTTCCGTAGGGATAGGTGCCGAAATCGGGGTCGAGCAGGAAGCCCTGAGCGCCTTCCAGGAGGATGCGGTCATTCCGGTTCAATGCTTCCGCAAGTATACTGGTGGTATCGCAGATATGCGGGGACAGTCGCTCCCCGTATCGGCAATACTCACGGTATATATCGTCAAGCGATAGCGGTTCGGCGCCATATACCTTGGTTATTACGGTATTCTTATAATTAAGTGCCAGGGTAAGCCTCTCCAGCAGCAGGTCTTTATCCAGAAGGTCGCCGGCTCTGATGCCGGTTCTGGCCACCTTATCGGCATAGGCGGGGCCGATACCCTTGCGTGTTGTGTCGATAGCCTTGCCTCCGCGTGACTCTTCTTCCAGGCCGTCGAGGAGGATATGGTACGGCATAATCAGATGTGCCCGGTCGCTGATGTAAAGCCGCGAGGTGTCTATACCGCGCCCGTTTAGCTCATCCATCTCCTCGAGCAATATCTTGGGATTTACCACCACGCCGTTGCCGATGATTGATGTAGCCTCCGGGTAAAAAATACCGGACGGCGTAAGCCTCAGTTTGAATTCACCGAGAGGATTGACCACGGTATGGCCGGCGTTATCGCCACCGGAAAATCTTACGATAACATCGGCTGATCCCGCCAGCATGTCAACGATTTTACCCTTACCTTCATCTCCCCATTGTGCTCCAATAACAGCAGTAACCGGCATATTCTCCTCCCCAAGCAAAAAAATCCAGCATAAATTTTACTACCAAAGACGTGGATTGTCCAATCTTGTTTATATCTCCTGAAATAAAAAAGGTTATTGACAGCTAATTTCTTGTCTGGCGCCAGGCATAAAGCAGCCTCTGGCCGACGGTGAAGAAACTGAAGAAAGTGATGATAGCCAGGGCAATCAGCAGGGCGTAGTCGAACTGACTCAGCAGGAGGCCCAGTGCCAGGATAATCACCCTCTCCGCACGGGTAAACAGTCCGGCTCTGCATTCGATTCCCAGTGCCTCTATTTTTGCCCGCATATAACTCACCATAAGAGAACCCGCCAGGGCTGCGCCGACGAGAAGGCTTTCCGCAAATTGCTCTCCCCGGATGAAAACCACGAGCAGGCTCAGTAGCAGTATGGCTTCGGAGAGACGGTCGAGTGTCGAATCCAGTACTCCCCCGAAGCGGCTGACCCGATTTGTAACACGTGCCAGGGCGCCGTCAAGCATATCGAAAAATCCGGCGACAAGCACGACAAAGCCGGCCGCGAAGAGGTTTTCGGTAACGATCAGGGCAGCGGCACCGGCGGTTACACAGAATCCAAGCCAGGTTACGGCGTTTGGTGTGAGTGGTGTTCTGGCCAGAAATTTAACGACCGGTTGTGTGACATAGTCGGACGTAACTTTACGGGCTTTAGCCAGTTTTGACATTGTTCAGTGCTTTCCCGAAGCTATACTGATGTAGAATCGGCGGGGAAATATGAGCTTATGTGATAGCGTGCCCAAGGGGATACCAGCGCTATCTTCATGAGTAGCTACTTGGTAACCTCCTGTTTTTTCGGTTGCTTGGTTATCGCGGATGGCTGGGCCGTTGCCTTGATAAAGTCCTCAACCATCTTACGAGCCTCATCGTCCGTGTACTGTACGGGCGGTGATTTCATGAAATAGGCTGAAGGTCCTCTCAGTTCCCCCTTCATCCCGTTGTTCATGGCAAGCTTGCAGCACCTTATCGCGTCGATAACCACGCCGGCGGAGTTGGGGCTGTCCCATACCTCCATCTTGAGCTCAATATTCAGAGGAACATCGCCGAAGGTCCGTCCTTCCATCTTGATATAGCAGAACTTGCGGTCTTCAAGCCAGGCTACATAATCACTAGGGCCGACATATATATCCTTCGGGTCCATCTGATAATCGAGTTGAGAGGTAACCGAAGTGGTTTTGGATATTTTCTTGGACTCAAGACGCTCTCGTTCCAGCATATTATAGAAATCGGTATTGCCGCCGAAGTTCATCTGGTAGGTATGCTCCAGCTTGACGCCCCTGTCCCGGAAAAGCCTGGCGAGCATGCGGTGAGTTATGGTGGCGCCGACCTGCGACTTGATATCGTCGCCGATAATAGGCAGGCCTTTGTCCGCAAAGCGCTTCTGCCAGTATTTCTCCTTGGCGATAAACTGCGGGATGCAGTTAATGAAGCCGCAGCCGGCGTCTAGCACCTGCTCGACATACCACTTTGTGCCTTCTTCACTGCCCACGGGCAGGTAGTTGATGACGACATCGGTCTTGGTTTCCTTCAGTATGCCGACGATATCCGCCGTGGGTCCCGGGGCCTTCTCAATTATCTGAGAGAGGTACTTGCCCAGCCCGTCATGGGTCATGCCGCGTTCAACCCTGACGCCTGTTTCCGGAACGTCACAGAACTTGAAGGTATTGTTCGGCTTCGTGTAAATCGCTTCCGCCAGGTCCTTGCCGACCTTGTTCTTGTCGATATCAAAACCGGCCACGAAATTGATATCTCTTATGTGGTAGCCGCCTAGGTTTACGTGCATGAGCCCCGGCACGAACTCGTTTTCGTTGGCGTTCTGATAGTAGTGGACACCCTGGACTAATGACGAGGCGCAGTTACCTACGCCGATTATGGCAACATTTATTTTACCCATGGTTCAATATCTCCTCTTCTCAAAGATGATGCCCGGTAATAATATTCTGTATTATGAGCATCGGTTTGAACTATACTCTATCAGGCACGAACTGTCAAGACCCGTGATTGTTTCAGTGCGTATTTGGTTAACTGACCCCTTCTCACCCCCACCCGTGAACGTCATTCTGAGCGAAGCGAAGAATCTCCATTTACCCCACCCCACTCGCAAGTTATCTATTCCCACCCAGCCGCCCAGTCTCATAAACTGCTTATCCCGTGGGACTTTTACAGGTTAAACAGCAGATGAGCCGAGGACGGGTTCTGGTGGGAATGAAAAATCTGCGGTCAGGGGTCTTAGGGTGGGCGAAAGAAAAAAGGGGAGTAGCCTGCGGAGAGGGGCGTCAGCCCCTCTCAAATAATAATTCCCCCTCTCCAACCAGAATATCTGGCGGGCTATTTCAATGTATCAGGTTGGAGAGGGGGACAAAGGGGGTGAGGTAAAAAGGGGTTGGATTAGGCGAATATTTAAGGATTAAGCCGTATTTGATACGAGGGTGGTAAGGAGGGTAAAGATTAGAAACGATGGGCGAATACAGGGAGTGAGATTGAATAGAGAATTATTCAACTTAATGGCAATAACGGACTAAAGAATAACCTTCTTGGGCTGCCAGATCTGCTTTACCGGGTCGTGGCGGAGTACGCCCAGAAAGCGCCCGTCAAGTGAGTAGGCGCGGCAGTGGTTTTGCCCGGGGCTGCCGTTCTCGCCGTGAATACTGCTTTTTTCCAGGACTACCGGGCTTCCCTTCCTGATAATTTCCTCGGTAGCGCTGTCCACGACGATGGCTTCATATTGCTGGAGTACGATATCTATGGGATAAACATAGTGCTGCCAGTAGCCGTAGCGAAAGGCCTCCTCAAGCTGGGAAATTGAGAGTGCGTCCTTAATGTCAAAGAGCCCGCACCTGGTACGGATCAGGCTCTTCAGGTGGGCGCCGCAGCCCAGTGCCTGCCCGAGGTCGTGCGCAAGGGAGCGAATATAGGTGCCCTTGCTGCATTCTACATCTACGGTGGCTACCAGCGGTTGCCAGGAAACGAGTTCCAGACGGTATATTGTCGCCGACCGTCTTCTCCGTTTGACTTCAATACCAGCACGTGCCAGTTCGTAAAGCGGCTGACCGTGGTGCTTTACGGCGCTGTACATCGGCGGTGTCTGCTTAATCGGGCCCCGGAATGAGTCCAGTGCCGATTCAAGCTGCGGCTGGCTTATTCCGGAGGTGTCTCCCTGCTGGGTAATCCGGCCACTGCTGTCATATGTATCGGTGGCGGTGCCGAGTTCAATTTCGGCATGATATGTCTTGGTGGTATCCATCAGGAATTCAATAATGCGGGTTCCTTTTCCGAGGCAGACTGGCAGGACTCCGGTAGCCGCCGGGTCAAGGGTGCCGGCATGTCCCACACGCCGCTCCCCGCTCAGGCGTTTCACCATGGCAACAATGCTGAAGGAGGTTCTGTTCTGGGGCTTATTGATATTCAGTATGCCGTCCAAAGCCAGTCCTCTTTTTTCTTTTCCCACCCCGCCGCCCAGCTACAGCTGCTGCTTATTTCCAAACATCTGTCATTCCCGCGAAAGTGGGAATCCAGTTCCTCTCCACCCCGCCGCCCGGTGATTTTCTTTCCCACCCATGCCCGCCCCCGTACCATCGGCGGCTTATCCCGCAGTTAATAGCCGCCCTCAATATGGGGCGTCCAAAAGGGGTGAGGTCAGTAGGTGTTTTCTGTATCTTATGAGATTAGCAGAATATATAAGGAATGGCAAGGCTCAAGAGGTAATTTGCTATGAATCCTCTTGTTCGGTGCTTACCTGGTCGATTAGCCGCAGTATATGGTCTCCATGCTCGATGGAGTCGTCCCAGTAAAAGCTCAGTTCGGGAATACGCCGCAGTCTCACTTTCCTGGCTAGCTCAGTGCGCAGGAAACCCGAAGCCGAGTTCAACACTGTCAGCGTTTTTTGTTCCTCCTGCTTGCCGCTGATACAACTGACAAAGATCTTGGCGAATTTCAGGTCTGCCGAGGTGTTAACCTCGGTTACCGTAACGAAGTCGACAAGTCGGGGGTCTCTGAGTTGTTGTTGAATTAATTCGCTGATTTCTCGTCGAATGAGATTATTAACCCGCTCAATACGATGTGCCATAACCCGACCCGGCTGTCAGCTTTCAGCCGGCTTTTTCCATTCTATATAATTCCAGTATGTCACCGACTTCAAAATCGCCGAAGTCTTTAACGCCCACACCGCACTCGTAGCCGGTCGCTACCTCTCTGACGTCGTCCTTAAAGCGTTTCAGACTGCTTACTGTGGAGTCACTTAATACCTCATTACCTCTCCGTACCCTGACGGATGCATTACGGGTTATCTTGCCATCGGTAACATAGACGCCGGCGACCTTGGCCCCCTTGCTTGCCGGGAAGACCGCCCTTACCTCGGCCCGCCCGTCGATGACCTCGACATAGGTGGGCTCCAGCATGCCCTTCAGTGCTTTTTCCACGTCGCCGGTCAGATTGTAAATCACGTCGTAGTAGCGGATGTCAACCTTTCTGGCTGACGCTACCAGCCGGGCGCCTTCCTCGGCACCGACGTTGAAACCGATGATAAGTCCGTTGGATGCCGTGGCCAGCATAACGTCACTCTCGGTAATATTGCCCGTACCACTGTGGATGATTCTGACCTGTACTTCATCTGTCCCGAGTTGCTCCAGGGAGCTTCTTATCGGTTCGATGCTGCCCTGGACATCAGTTTTGAGAATGACGTTTAGTTCTTTCACTTTCCCGGCACTTATCTGGTCATAAAGGTTATAGAGGTTGACTCCTTTTGCGGCCAGAGAAGACGCCTGCTCCATTTCGGCTTTACGCTTTTCTATAAGGCTGTGAGCCTGTCGTTCACCAGCTACTGCTGTCAGGGTATCACCCACCTGTGGTACGCTATTCAGGCCGAGAATTTCGGCGGGTGTTGATGGTTCGGCCTTTTTAATCCGCTTGCCCAGGTCATTGAACATGGCTCTGACCCTGCCCCATGTGTTCCCGACCACAATAGTATCGCCCAGTTTCAGAGTTCCTGTCTGTATCAGTACCGTGGACAGAGGACCTCGTGTCTTGTCCATCTCGGCCTCGATAACAACTCCGGCCGCCTGTTGAGACGGTGATGCCTTGAGTTCTTCCATCTCGGCGACCAGTAGCACATTTTCCAGCAGTTCTGAGATGCCTGTCTTCTCTTTTGCTGAAATCTGGACACATACAACACTACCTCCCCATTCCTCGATAATCAGGCCGGCATCGGCCAGCTGCTGTTTCACGAGGTCCGGGTTGGCATTCTCTTTGTCTATTTTATTGATGGCCACCACGATGGGCACCTCGGCGGCGCGGGCGTGGTTTATAGCCTCGATAGTCTGGGGCATGACGCCGTCGTCAGCAGCCACCACCAGAATAGTGACATCGGTTATATTGGCACCGTGAGCACGCATGGCGGTAAAGGCTTCATGACCTGGCGTATCCAGGAAGGTTATCTTCTGGTCGTTTACTGTTACTTGGTAGGCGCCGATATGCTGGGTAATGCCTCCGGCTTCGCTATCCATGACATTGGTCTCCCGTATGGCGTCCAGCAGCCTGGTTTTACCGTGGTTGACATGCCCCATGACCGTAACCACCGGCGGGCGTGGTTGCAGATTATCTGCCTCTGCGCCGTAACGCTTTTTGAGCTTCTTGCTCTCTTCGGCGGCCGTGGCTAGCTTCTGGTCTTTCAGGGGCTTCAGGCGTGCTTTATAACCAAAACCTATCACAACGGCATTGGCTGTATCATAGTCTATTATCTGGTTGATGTTGGCCATGACGCCGTTTCGCATCAGTTGCTTTATAATCAGAATAGAGTCGACATTCAGGATATCGGCCAGCTGTCTGACGCCCAGGGAGCGTGGAATGTCAATAACCGGCACCTTTGATGGTGCGGCTTTCTTGCTTTCCTTCTCCACCGCAGGCTCGGCAACATCCTCTGATTTACTGGCCCTTGGCACTAGTCAACTCCTTTAAGAATGGCTTTTCCGTCTTTGAAAAGCTGTTCGCGGTTCTCCTGGGTGATATTCACCCGCAAAGTATATTCCAGCTGCTTTCCCTTTAATGCTTTCTCCCAGCATTCCCAGCTCGGGCACAGGTAAGCACCCCGCCCTTCCTTCTTCCCGGTCGTGTCAGTCTCTATAACGCCCCCGGAAGTGCGTACCAGGCGGACCAGCTCTCGTTTTGGTTTTATCTGGCGGCAGGCCACGCAGGTACGCTGGGCTATCGGTCTGGTTGAGACTGAGCGCGTCCTAGTAATAATCCTCTTCCTCCTCTGTTTCATAATCACGGCGACCTTTTCTCGTCCTGATGCCGTCTTCGCCGGTGTCTTTGCTGTAAACAGCCTTCTTTCTCTTCTTTGACTTGCCTGATTTGGCTGTAGTCTTGGTTCGTCTGGGTGCCATAATGTCTTCAGCAAACCGGAGTTGGGGCTTCTCGTCCGCTGTCTGTGGTTCGAGGAAAATTTCTGGCGCCAGAAGTATCTCCTCGGAGACGGGCTCTACTTCCTCCTCTTCTTCTACCGCCTCCTCCGCTTCCTCCTCCGATGGTTCTTCGACAGGTTCCAGAGTAGCCAGTATCTCTTCGGGTATCTCCTCGGTGATGGAGATCTCTTCGGCAGCTTCAATGGCTTCTTCGGGAATTTCAGCTTCGGCTTCTTCGCTGACTGCTGCCTTGGCTGGTGCCTTGGTTTCTTCCAGTCTCTCAGCTTCGGCGGTTGAGGCGCTCTTGATGTCAATTCGCCATCCGGTAAGCTTGGCCGCAAGCCTGGCGTTTTGTCCCTCTTTCCCGATAGCCAGTGAAAGTTGTTTATCGGGGACAATTACAATAGCTACCTGTTCTTCTTCATTCAGTTCCACGCTCACTATGTGTGCCGGGCTGAGGGCGCTGGCAATGAAAACCGTAGCGTCCGCATTCCACATGACGACGTCGATTTTTTCACCGTTTAGCTCACTGACGATATTCTGTATCCTGATGCCGCGCAGGCCGACACAGCAGCCGACCGGGTCGATGCCATCCTGTTTGGCGGCCACGGCAATCTTGCTCCTGAAACCGGCTTCACGGGAGATTGCTTTGATTTCCACGGTCCCGTTGTAGACTTCCGGGACCTCCAGTTCAAAGAGTCGGCGGAGCAGGTCCGGATGAGAACGTGATACGATTACTCTCGGCCCCTTGTTGGTACGGGCCACCTGCAGTAGAACGACCTTAAGGCGCTGGCCTATCCGGTAGCGCTCTGTGCGTACCTGCTCGGACGGCGGCAATATGGCCTCGGTCCTGCCCAGGTCAATGTGGACCTGCCCGAGTTCGAAGCGCTGTACCACACCGCTGACAACGTCTCCCTCTCTATCGGCGAATTCCTCAAATATGGCACTGTGTTCCGCTTCATGGAGACGCTGCAGGATGACCTGCTTGGCTGTCTGCGCCGCAATACGCCCGGCATTGGCCGGGGTGGACTCCACCATGACAGCTTCACCGATCTGGGCATCCTCTTTGACTTTTTGTGCCTCATCCAGTGATATTTCGTAACGCTTATCAGAGGCCGTATCAACCACGGTCTTTTCGGCCCATACCTCAACCTTACCGCTATTCGGATTAATCTTAACGGCAATATTCTGGTTTGGGGTAAAGTTGTCTTTCTTATAGGCCGATACCAGTGCCGCTTCCACAGCGGTGAGAACCACGTCCTTCGGTAGATTCTTCTCAGCCGAAAGCTGTGTAATCGCGAGCAAAAAATCGCTCTTCATTTCGGATTCTACCCTCCGATACCCTATTAAAGTAATTAAAAAAGTGGGAATCAAACCCACTTCACTACATCATTATTCTTTTCTTTGCCACGTTATTATAGCACAGTTTTTGTCAAGATGCAAGATAGCAAACCATAAAAATTGCACAAAATGTTCTTATTACTTATGCAATCGTTTCTATCTTTATATATGATTTATACGGTTAGCTAGTAATGACGCGAGAGAGCAGCCGAAATAAAACAAAACCGTCCTTTTGTCTTCCCTTGCTGAGTATGTGTATAATAGATACTGTACTGGCGGTAAATTCCCCCTGTGGTAGAAGGAGAGTTTGATTTGGATATCGGGGAATTGAAGGCTACAGTCATCCGGGAGATAGACGCTCGTTACCAGCAGCTTGGTGAGTTGAGCCGGAAAATACATGATAATCCCGAGGTGGCTTTTAAGGAGAAAAAGGCGGCCGCCTGGCTGGCTGGATATCTGGAAGAGAGCGGGTTTTCCGTGGAGAGGGGTATCTGTGGGTTGCCTACGGCTTTCCGGGGTGAGTATGGTAAGGGGAAACCGGTTATCGCTATTCTGGCTGAGTATGATGCGCTGCCCAAGCTCGGGCATGCCTGCGGCCATAATCTGATTGCCACCAGTGCCGTCGCTGCCGGCGTGGCCTCGCGTCTGGCTGTGGACGAGTTAGGTGGCAGCGTACTGGTTATCGGCACACCGGCTGAGGAACTATACGGGGGCAAGGTGATAATGGCGGCGAGGGGTGCCTTTGATAATATGGATATGGCGATGATTGTTCATCCGGGTGGTGGCAATCGGGCGATTATGAGTACCCTGGCCTGTCAGACTCTGGACGTTGAGTTTATTGGCAGGGCGGCTCATGCTGCCGCTCAACCAGAGGAGGGTATTAATGCCCTGGAGGCCATGATTCAATCCTACAATGCCATTAACTCCCTGAGGCAGCATATCAGGGATAAGGCCCGGATTCACGGTATTATTACCGATGGCGGCGAGGCGGCAAACATTGTCCCGGCCCACACGGCTGCCCACTTCATCGTGCGTGCTGAATACGACAGCTATCTTGATGAACTGAAAGAGAAGGTCATTAACTGTTTTGAAAGCGCGGCGAAGGCTACCGGCGCTGAACTGAAATACAGGTGGGGGGAGCGCTACGCAGCAATGCTTAATAACGTAACGATGGCAAGGCTGTTCCGGAAGAATATGCAGTCACTGGGACGTAGAATACCGCTTGGAGATACTACCCTGTGGGGTGGTAGTACAGATGTGGGTAATGTAAGTCAGCTAGTACCGACCATCCAGCCGCTGGTGGCTGTGTCATCAAAACAGGTTTGGATACATACTCCCCAGTTTGCCCGGGCTGCCGCTTCGGAGGACGGACTTCGCCGTCTTCTCGATGCCGCCAGGGCGATGGCGATGACGGTTATTGACCTCCTGGCCAGTCCGGAAACGGTGGCCAGGGTTCAGGCGGAGTTCAGGAGTGGCCGGCAGGCTAAATCATAATCAGTAACAATTATAATTTATATGAGTAAAGGTTGTGGAAGTCTATCTGGGTATTGATGTCGGCTCGGTGACGACCAAGTTTGCCGTGCTGGATACAGCGGACGAACTGTTAGCCAGCGTGTATCTGCCGACGGAAGGCAGGCCAGTATCCACGGTGCAGCAGGGACTGAGGCAAATCCAACAGCAGCTTCCGCCGGGAGCTGAAATTCTTGGTGTAGCTGCAACCGGGAGTGCCCGTCACCTGGCCGGGGCTATCGTCGGTG
>Ga0209427_10000505_pt1 | contig 41588 bp, 27 predicted proteins | sample DeeMarSWOR136_30_FD_187465 | JGI IMG/M metagenome (GOLD analysis project Ga0209427, IMG submission 187465) | Marine sediment microbial communities from White Oak River estuary, North Carolina - WOR-1-36_30 (SPAdes) (version 2) | ecosystem: Environmental > Aquatic > Marine > Intertidal zone >...
CCTTTTTAATACGCTGCTTAGGAGTAAGATTCATATTTAACGCCTTGGTAGCATCCTTTTAGCTTTCTTATATACCACTTCGCCGCCTACTTTCAAACCGAGTTACACATCGTCCCCCTTTTTATGATGACAGCTGGTAATGATATCATTTTTTTCTTGAAATTATTGAGAAATGATAGGAAAATAGTTGGATATTGTTAGTCAGCAAAAAAATCAAACCGTCGGTCTCGAAAGCTTTGCTTATATACCCTCGTTTTACTTTTCCTTCCTTCTGGAATTATCGTAAAACATGCGAGCTAGTGGGAGCATGTTACCCCGCTGCCCCTCTCGGAATGGCAACGGTTGCCGCTTTACTGCCTGAATCGTGGGATCTCAAACTCATTGACTGTAATGTAGAAGAACTCACAGAAAGGGATATTGAATGGGCGGATATCGTGCTCAGTGGAGGAATGATTTCTCAGCAAATCGAGCATTTAAAACTTATTGAAAAAATTAAATGTCATAATAGAGTCCATGTGGTTGGAGGTCCTGATGCCACTTCGAGTCCGCACTTTTACGATAAAGCAGATCACCTTGTTTTGGGAGAAGCAGAGATTACTTTGCCCGAATTTCTCAAGGATTTAATTCAGGCAAAAGCCAAACACCTCTACACTCCTGGAGATGAAAAAGCAGACATTTCTGTATCTCCAATCCCTAGATTTGACTTATTGAAGTTTGACCGTTATTTGCACGTTGGAATTCAATTTTCGCGGGGATGTCCTTTTAATTGCGAATTTTGCGATATCATTGAGCTATTCGGAAGATCGCCGAGAACGAAGACGCCCAATCAGATCATTTCCGAAATTCAATGCCTCTATGACCTCGGCTACCGTGGTCACATTGATATTGTGGATGATAATTTTATCTCCCACAAAAAAGATGTGAAGATCTTACTCCCTAAAATGGAGAGCTGGCAAAGAAAATACCACTGGCCTTTCGAATTTACCATTGAAGCTTCCATCAACTTAGCAGATGACGATGAACTTCTCAATATGATGCAGAACGTAGGCTTTAGCGGTTGCTTCGTGGGCATTGAGACTCCTGATGAAGATGTATTGCTTTCTGTGCAGAAAAAGGTGAATATCAATCGCTCCATTTCTGATAGTATTCATAGAATTTATAAGCATGGCATGATCGTCAATGCTGGATATATTGTCGGTTTTGATGAAGAGAAAGGAAGCGTTAAAAATAAGATTCTCGATTGCATAGAGAAAACCTCTATCCCAGCAAATATGGTTGGGTTGTTGTTTGCTTTGCCCAATACACAGCTTACCAGACGCTTGGCTAGAGAGGGGCGTTTAAATACAGATTTTGACAGAGCTCATGATGAGGCTGGAGATCAATGTCTTGGCGGGCTAAATTATGAGACTCTCAGACCACGTGAAGATATATTCAATGACTTCCGACAAATCCTGTATGAGGCTTATAAACCGGAACGATATTTTAAGCGGATTCGGCGATTAGTCTTTCTCATGGACTGTTCAAAAAAGCGATTAAATCTTCCTCTGAAAAAGCGCATAAAAGATCTACAAGGATTTTTAAGATTGATAAAAGCCATGGGAGTCAAAGCATCGTACAGAAAGCAATTTTGGCAGACTTTATTTTGTTGTCTCTTCAGGAATCGAAGAGCTCTTCGTTATGGTGTCGCTCTTATGGCCCTTTACCTTCATTTTGGGTCTTTTATTGACACCGTTGTCAAAAAAATCGAAAATTCTTCATTAAGCGCTAAGGCAAAACAAGCTTTGCTGTAAGAACGAAGAAGCATTCTTAGAATTCAGTGTACTACTTATGAATTTTCTCGACTTCTAAGAGGACGCTGATCCGGGCCTAATCAGGGTTGAGGACACAAGGAAAAACCGAGATCCGAAGCCGCGCACACCCCATCGGAATCAAAGCGATCTCTTCGATTGACAGGTCAGAGCTTACCGGGCTGGGGGGAACTTTCCCGACCATTTTTCCTTCTGCCTGCCAGGAAGGAATCCTTTTTGCCCTGGCTTTTAAAATGATCGGAGCGCTCTCGTGATTGAAGGGCTGATAGGCAAGAGGTCTTTGTTCGGCTAAACGGATGGAGTCTCCTGGATTCTCGGGATCGATCAGCAGTCCGTAATTCCAGGGAGAGGAGGGAAGAATCTCATGGGCGGGCCAATCGTCTGTACCTCCATAGTAGTTCCATTTTTCCGCAATCTTAAGGGAATACCAGAGGGGACCTCTTTTGACGGACACCGCTCCACCGATATTTTCCCAGGTTTTGATTTCAATCTCCATGGGGAGTGTGAGACGGATTTGGTCGGCATTTCTCCATCTCCGGTTAACGGCCGCATAACACCCAGGCTCGAGCTGTACTTTCAGAGACTCTCCATTTATGGAGATCTGAGCCTTTTTGCACCAAGCCGGGATTCGTAAATAAAGGGGGAATTCCACAGAATGTTCTGTCCAGATCGTGAAATTGATCTCTTCTCCGAAAGGATAATCGGTATCTTCTGAAACACGAACCTCGATTCCATCAGCCACCTTTGCATTGACTTCTGAGGCTGAATAAAGGAGAGCTGCCAAACCGTTATCCAGAGTAGCCATCCAGAGATGTTCGGCATAATAAGGCCATCCAAAGGCCACATTGTGCTGGCAGCAGCGGTATCTCCAAGGATCATAAGAGACAAGCGTACCTGAATTCTGAAAATCGTGTTCTTCTGTGCTGTCGCAGGAGATGAGATTAGGGGCAGTGAGATAATGCAGGGCTTTGAGATCTGGGGTCATCGAGGCAGGAAAAGAATTGAAGGCTATGTCCTCGCAACGTTCCGCATATCGAGTGTCTCCGGTGATTTTCAACAGAGATTCATTGGAATACATGGATTCCACCATAGAACAGGTTTCTGCGGCGTATCGTGGGTCTATATAGCCAGGGCGGATATTCTCATCGGCTCCGAACATCCCTCCTGGCTGCTGACCGTATTCATTCATGACCATCCTGTAGTTCTGTTCCACGGCATCGATGTGCTTTTTAGCCTTAGATTGCTGATAGTAGATGCCTGGTTGACGGAAGCCCATGCTGATGTTGACACCGTGATAGAAAGAGCTGGGCTCCCAGCTTTTATCCCGCTCAGGAGTAAGGACAGGAGACGTCCAGTCCGATGTTCGCCTGAAGATCTTCTCACCAAGTGCTAAAAGAAATCCTTCTCCTGTTCTGTTGTAAAGCCAATAGACGCTCTCCAGGTTATCTCCTCCCCTGAGTTTCTGCCAGCTTCCAGGGAGTAAATGTTCTTCCGGCAGATCAGATTGATAGTGAAAATAACGTATCATGAAGGGGATGACCCTCTCATCTTCTGTAGCTTCATAGAAACTCTGCAGCACAAAGAGCATGATCATGTTGGGCCAGGAATCATGATTCTCTCTATTCTCGGGCGGGCCGAAGTAGCCATCTGATAGCTGGCTGGAAAGGGCGGCATCGATCCACTTCATGCCTTCTGCAATTAATTTCTCATCCTTCAGAATATATCCAAGATCCCCGAACCCTTTGAGCCAGTAAGGCATTTCTTCCCAGCCACGTCCCTCTCCTGTCAGCCAGCCGCTGTCTTCTTTAAGGAATTTGCTCAGCTCAGGGAGATGCCCTGTGAATCCATCCCGCATCAATTGGAGCTGACTCAAAAGCCATCCCTTCGGCTTTATGCTCCCTATAGGGAGCTTGATAAGAGGAGCAGGGAGCAGGGGAGAGCGGTTTGAAACAAAGTGGGAATTTTCTCCCTCGGCTGGAGGGATTTTCACTACAGTTATTGCAGATTCAGAAGTTTGTTTGTTGTCTGTCATTTTAAGAGCCAGGAAAGCAAGCGAGGAAAAAGCAACCAGAAAAATCATAGCGATTTTCATCATTTTCTCCTTTTTTTGCTGTGAAGAATCGTCCATGAATCTCTGTGGATGAGACCTTGAATTTTACCAGTTAAACTCTAACAAAATCATTCGTTTCGCGCAAATGGTGAACCTTTTCCGTTCATCTAACGTCTAATCAAATGAAGAAGGTACTCATCCATTTTAACAAAGAACCTAAAGGAGGTTGAATTGAGAGCAAAAATAATATTCATTGCGTTGCTTGCATTATGTGTATCCATGGCTTTTTCATTTGACACAGTGAAAAACTTGCGTCTGTCCGCAGATGGTATCGAGAAACTGGAAATTGACTGCGGAGCAGGATATCTCTATCTTTCAGGTGATGATTCCCTTAAGTCTATTGAAGTAGAGGCAGAGATTATCGTGAAGGGAAAAAGTGAGAGGGATACAGAAAAATACATCGAAGAAAATGTGAAGCTCGAGTTGAAAAAACACGGAAGCAGGGCTGTATTGCTCAGCAAGTTCGACAATAGCCGTTTCTGGGATAATCTTCGAACAAGGGTGATCAACCTCAAAGTAAGAATACCCAAAAATATGGATCTTTATATCGATGACGGCTCAGGAGAGGTGAAGGTCGAGCAGATTATCGGACGCGTCGAGATAGATGACGGCTCGGGAGAAATTCGCATCAGTGGCGTTCAGGGAGATGTGTCCATAGATGACGGCTCGGGCACAATCGATATCACAGATGTAATCGGAAATTTGTATATTGATGATGGTTCTGGCACGATTGAAGTGCGAAACGTCGATCAAAACGTGAGGGTGGATGACGGTTCAGGTTCGATCTATATCGACGGTGTCGGGGGAGACGTCATTATAGAGGACGATGGTAGCGGAAGCCTCAAAATAAAGAATGTGAAAGGTAAAGTTATTAAGTAAAATTTTGTTTCCATTTAAAGATTTCCATCCCATGTATGAATAATTCAAACTAAATATTCCAACGGTAGGAGACCTTTACCACGAATATATTATCTCCAGGTGCGCTAAATAAGGCTTTAAGATCCCTTCCGAGAGCCAAGTCTCCAGGATGTGTATAGTCGGCGCGATTCTGGGTCCACACGAAAAAGAGCGTCGAGCCGGGGAGATACTCCCAGCGCAATACAATTGTCCCTCTCAAAGATTTTAGATTAAAATCGGGACTCATAAATGAGAAAGGCTCGGCCGGTCCGGGTCCATCCGGGTCAATGATATATGTGCCTTTTTCATGGGAAATCTCGGATTCTCCTTCTCCGTAGGTCTTATACTCGAAGCTTTTTGGCCGCGCGAGTTCTCTGAATTCGTCATATTTTCCCACAGCAAGGAATGGCTGGAGGTAGAGCTGCAGGCTTAGCTTTGGGGTAAATATCCAGCTCAGTCTTATCTCACCGGAAAGCACCCTTTGATAAATCTGACCGAAGACATGTCTGGTGCCATATGTTTCTGTCTTCCACGGATCTTCAATGTTAGCGATCCATTGAAGGTCGGAACGCCTCACGGAATATCCAGGCCCAAAGGAGAAGCTGATGTTGCTGCTGGGTTTGATTCGAAGTGAAAGGCCCCCTGTCCATTGATATCCTTCGGATGGCCGAGAGTAGAGGCTTTCGTTGGCAGATAGTACGATTGCTTTCCGACTGTCTGATGTTAGCTCGAGGTCGACCTGATATCCCCAGGGGATTAGTGCCAAAGGCCCTCCCCTTGTCAAGGTCTTGCTCACTGTCTCTGGATTGTAGGCCAACAAGGTGTTGATTCCCCAGTAGTTCAGAAGCTCTCCTTCTACGACTAATAAATATCCATCCCAGAATTTGTTTCCACCGAAATCATAGTTTCGGAACGGACCTCCGAAGATATACCAGCTACGAAAGATTTTTCCCGGATGAGGCCAATTGTAGCCAATAAGAAGATGCAGGTTGACGATATCAGAGCTTGAGTATTGGAATCCGATATCATTCGGGTCAAATCCAGGAGAGAGCGCACCAGCAGCCGCATTGAACAGAAATTGGCCTTTCTGTTTGTTGACCACAAGGCGGCCTCCCCAACCACTCATAGATGTCGCCTGCTCATTTAATTCGACGTGTGTCGCATCCGGTCTTTGAAAATAATGCAGGGAGGAGTGCTGCAGCATCCAAATGGCTTCCCGGCTGCCTTCCACTCGTGTCATTCCTAACCAGCCTCCTGCTGCCCATGTCTTGTCCTTGTCTAAAAATGTCCATCCATCTAATCCCAGGCTAAAGGCATTCCTGTTCAGGATCATTTGAAGAGTTTCATTCCTCAGATCTCTTATGACCGATGTCGCAATAAAACCTATACCATGCTTCCCTTCATTGAACTCCCTCTGAGAGCGAAGCACTCCATAATAGGAAAAGGGTTCGACCTCTTCTTTGAGTCTTTGACCGGAAAAATCAATTTCAGCGTATTCGCGGGCTGTAAGGGCGCTGAGGAATCCCAAGTTCCAACTGCCACCTAGTTTTCCAGTCAACTTTGCTGCGCCGAGTATGGTAGAACGATCTGGAAATTTTATAAATCCATCTTGGGTGACAAAACCCTGGGGGGATCGTCCAATCCGGCGGCTGTAAAAGAAAGAGGGCATGGACCAGCTAATACTTGCCTGAGAAGTGACTCCTCCGCTTCCGAAAGCATTGAAAGTATTTGCCCCTTCGATAAAAAAAGGTCTTTTTTCTGAATAAAAGGTCTCAAAAGCAGAGAGGTTGATTACTGCGGGGTCTACCTCGACCTGTCCAAAGTCTGGATTGATGGTTGTATCCAGAGTTAAATTGCTTTTTATCCCCCATTTAAGGTCGAATCCTATATTTCCCGAATACTCTTTTCCTGTCTGAAAGGGGTTGCCATCGATGGCAGGGCTGTAATGAGTTTGGCCCACAGTATAAGGCAGGATCTCGATATGGCGTCCAGGATCGATGTCCTGGATACCTTCGAGCCTGGCGAAGCGGGAGACATAACCGCTGTCCTCTTTGGGTACCCATACGAACCCGACGCGCTCGTTTTTCCGTTTTATGACTCTCCGGAAATTGACACCCCAGATATATTCATCTTTTTTCGGAAAACGCAATTGATTGAAGGGAATGCGGATTTCGACTGTCCATCCGTTTTCATTGAATGAAGCTTTGCTTGCCCAGACTCCATCCCAGGTATCATCGTCCCATTCGTCATTGAATAATGTCCAGTCCACTATCGAACCTGAAGGATTGACTGCAAATTGATAACCGGTGCGTCTGTCATAATAGGGATCCACTGCAAAGATGAACCAGTCCGAGTCTACGAAGTCGTCTCGTCTCCCCAGCCGGCTGGCAATTAATTCAGGATGTGAATCATAAAGGCGAGCTGCGACATATAGATTTGTCTCATCATAGGCTACCCAGACCTCTGTTTTTTCAGTGGGCTGAGCGCCGTCGGTAGGATCCGACATGGTAAAATCGCTGTAACTCTTCTGCTGCCAGACCTCTTCATCCAGAATCCCATCAATGGTGATAGCGCCATTCATGCGGACGGCTTTAATGACCTTTTGTTCTCGATTTTGGTCTTTCTGAGCGTGAAGAGATAAAGGAAAAAATATAGATAACAGCATGAGAAATGCAAAGATTTTTATGTTTTTCAAAACCGAACTCCTTCAGCATTTTATTCACCTAACCTCTTCACCTCATATTACCTGAATTATTCATAGACATAATGCTGTATGCAGTGAAATCAGGGATATGTACCGATTTTCCGAAATCGGTGACATGGCCCTTGATTTTGAGCTTGTACACGAGTAATTCAGGGTAACCTGGATGACTTATGAATGATCCAGGTTAATTAAACGTAAAAAAACAAAGAAAGGTTTACGAAAAAGTTATTTTCTTAATAATTTAATAAGTGACCGCACAACTCGCTTTTGCCAGTATTGGGTCTATCAAACAGAGAAAATAGAACTTTGGCTTGCTTGATTACTTCAGCACGACCGTCATCGAACAATATCCACCTTTGAGGGAATCGTAGATGAGGTTCATCTCACCTGCCCCTTCGATCAGAAGCCGGTAAATATTCCTTCCAAAGCTGGGGATGCCGGATTCAACCCAAAAGAATTGTTTTTGCGTATCGATCTTCTGCGTAATGTCTCTAAATCTGTCTGTCATAAGCCCGGCAGCGAGCAGCTCGATATTTTTACCTTCGATACTGAGACGGTCTGCACGATGCAGTTTTTTTTGCTGAGCCTGGAAAGAAATGGTCGGTGTCACACGGGTGTTCTCGATGGCGACGTCGATCTGATACATGCCGTTCTCCAATTTGCTGACTTTTACCTCATCAAAGGACAATCGGGGCAGCTGGTCTGCATGATAGAGGCAGAAGGCTGCATTTCGGTGGCATGTCTCGGCAAGCTTAAAGAGAGGCGGTACCCGACGGCCAAATTTTTTCACTCCTCCGATCTCGATTTCTCCATAGAGTGGATGGTTGTACGGTTTCCATTCTGTGTACTGCTCTCCCATCATGACCAACTCATGGAAGGTCATTTCTTTGAGCATCTGTTGGTAACGCAGCATTCTCTCCAAATCTTCGTCTTCTTCTCCTTCTTCCTGTTGTCCCAGCATTTCAGAAAGAGTTTCATAAGGGTCAAGATCCAATTCGTTACTGAACGTATAGATTCCCAAGACACTGTAGGCCCAGTCCACGCTGCCGCCGTAAACCGTATAAAGATCCTTGTAGATAGTGATGTATCGATATCCAGGCAGAATCTTTTCACCGTTATTGCCGATGTAATCGTAGATTCTCTTGTCTGCTATGGGGTATTCCCCTAGATTTTTTGCGCCGGGTCCGACTAGGATCATTCCTCCGTAGTTGTGGAAGTTTTGCGCACCCATGATGTTGGGATGGGCAAGGAGAAAGTCCCTTGTAGCCTTCGTCTCTGGCCATATAAAAGGATAGGAACCTGAGCCGCGCTGGACATAATCAGGCTGCCAGTTGTAGCCGTAGTTACGGTTCATGTCATATCCACCCATTGAATCTTCGTTGATACGGCCGTCTCCGTCATTGTCGATGCCTTCCTGACCCAACAGGATGTATTCTCCTTTTTCTCCAGGAGGGACAGGGATCATTATCTGGGGATTATCTGGATGAGCTTTATAGTTTCCACGCGGATCTTTTTTGCGCATCATGGTTATAGAGCCATCTCCATCCAAATCCTCTGGACCATCTTCGTCTGCCACGCCATCCCTATCGTCGTCGTAGGGGATCAGTCCCGAGCGGGGAGAATTAGGATTGGCCACCCGGTTTATGTAGTGATCGCGGCTATCGGGATTCATAGTGGGAATCACGTAGAAGGCTTTTTCATCCAGTAGGCGGGTGGCGAATTCGGTATTGCCGTAATTTTTCAGAAGGTACCAGATGGCATATAAGGCTACTTCCGTTCCCTGAATCTCGTTTCCATGGATATTTCCATCTATATAATAGCCTGGCTTATGCTCGGCAGGTCCTGTTTCAGGATTGTTGAGGATAACTCCCCATATGTCTCTGCCCTGATAGGTCTTTCCTAAGGATTTTACGCTCACAAACTGGGGAAAGGCCTTTTCCAAGGCTTTTAAGGTTCGAGTTAGCTCTTCCTGGTCATAGAAATGATCGAAGGAAAGCTTGACCTTTTGCGCTGCCGAAACTTCTGGAATCAAAAAAGAGAAAAGGAGAACGACTCCGATGGTTGCTGTAAAGATGTATTTCTTTCTCATTGTTTCCTCCAAACTATTGAAGACCGATGCTCGTCGTCACTGCCCCCAGTCTGGGTGATTTGGCAGTAAATGCGATGGTGGACCCCTTTTTTCCTCTGATGGTCCACTCGACTTTTTTGACATCTCCGCTGCCGTCGATGAAAGGAATGGTTGTGATTTTTTGACCTGAGAAAATCTTCTGGTTCTCCGAGGTTTTGATCTCCACTCTAATGGGCCATGCGGTTCGAGCCCTTCGTCCTTGAGCCGTCGAGGTGGCAAACCACCCCTCATTCGTCAGATACACAGTGACTCGATAGAGACTTTCTCCAAGAGGTTCTACTTCGGTCGACTTGATTTTCAGGACGGGAAGTTTCTCCATCAGATTCAAATAAAAATCTGTATGAAAGGAGAGCGTATCTTTCATTTTGTCTGGGGGCGGTGTTGTTTTCAGAAAGGGAACGAAACCGCCAATTTCTACTATCCCTAATGTGGGGTGATCGTAAGGCGTCCAATCCACAAATCCTTTGCCCTCTATGGTTGAGTCGGCCCATTGGAGAATGTAGGCTTCAGGATGTTCCCCCTCCTTTGCTGCGGATTTCTTGGGCATTTTTTCGATCATCTCGGCCATCTTCTCAGGAGTCACGCGCCCTGACTCTACCATCTTTCTGACCATCTCAGGTTTTAAGTTTGAGGGAGCGCTCTGTTCTTTGAGGAAGGCTTCAATCGTCTCGTCACTCAGTGCAAGGAATTCCTCTGAAGCCATGGTTTTTAGCTTTTCAACGGTCAAGGCATCCTTGACTGGCTCTTTTTTGGGCTCTGGAACCTTCCACAAATCGACTGTAAAGACCGGGACTCCATACTGAAAGTAACAGTAAGCGGCAAAGGAACCTTTGCCCACCCCTTCTGCTTTTCCCTCAGGATAGTCGAGTTTAGCTTTTTTGAGGGCGTCTTTATAGTCTTTCTGGATTATCTCGATGTAGGGCATGTCCTGTCTGTCAACGTTCATGGCTGGTCCCAATCCCAGAATCATAGCCACGAGGCTTTCATCGATCTCAATGCCTCCGCCTATATTCAGACCTTTCAGGATCTCTATGAGTTCCTGCATAGTGTATTCTTTCTCGGGATCCAAACCGAGAAAAGAGGCAAATCTTTCCGGGACTTTGAATTTGTCTCCAGCTGCTCGGGCTCTACCTGTCTGCTGGAGGTTGATAATGGTGTTCTCCGTTGAAAAATTCAGGATCATGGCAATGTTATTTTGCAAATTGAGAAATTCTAAGAGCGCGATGGTTTCCTTGGCTGACACTGGCCACAAACCAGCTTCTTTGATCCCATACTCAAAATCATGTGGAAAGTTGCGGTTAATCGAGATGCCACCTATTGGATCTTCGTTGTATTGTCCATCCTCATCATTATCAAGGCCTTCTGAATAGACTTTATAGAGGCCTGTTTCTCCTTTTTCTGGATCTGCCTCTTTCATCAACCTTGGTTCCGCAGGATCAGGAAGCCATTTTCCTTCTGGATCTTTGACTCTCATTTGGGTGATCATTCCATCCTTGTTGAGGTCATCTGGCCCGTCTTCATCCGCCAATCCGTCTGAATCATTATCCATGGGTTTATGGTTTGTTGTGCATTCCCAGCGGACTTCTGAAAAGTAGTTTTGGGCGGCATCCGGATTCAGTAAAGGAGCGACATAGACTGTCCTTTTCTCCAGTAGCTGTGTAATCTTTTCTTCACTACCATAACTGACGAGAAGCTTTTGGATGAGCATCAAGGCAGCTTCGGTCCCCAACAGATGGATACCTTCAAGATTTGCAGAGACAAAAACAGCAGGGCGCCCATCGGGTTCTGCATCATCCCTTTGTTTTGCTGCAATCCGGAGAACCAAGAGGTCCATATCTCCTTCGCTCTTGCCTATGTTTATGAGCTTAGTGAGCTGTGGGTACTCTGCATTCCAGGAGCGCAGTAAGGAATTGACTTCAGTCGGACTGTGATAGGCATCGGAAACTAACTCAACAGACGCTCCACAAAGGACAAAGATAAAGACTGTGAATAGAGTAGAGAAGACGAGAAAAAAACGTTTCATGAAGTCCTCCTTTTTTTATCGACTTTAGATTCCATTTTATCATTTATTGTTTCTACTGATAAAACGATTAAGGATTATCAGGAAATCTTCAGTCCGGCAATACAGGGAGTTCGAAAATCTGATTAGCCCTGGCATTAGCCAATATAATTTGTTTCAATTCGTGCTGTTGGTTGTGGTCCAAGAGGTTTGACTTGTTCTCACGAAGACGCTTCTCCACTTCTCCTGAGGCTCTGTCAGTCAGAGATTTTTTCCCGAGCGCTACCCAGGAATCATATGTATCTCGGTCAATAAGTTCCGGATAGGTATGTTCCTGTTTGTACCATTTACGGGTGTGATCGAGAGTCAAGAACTCGGTTTGTTGTGTGAAGCCTTCGAAGAGGCTTTGGAGAAGGGGAGATTCTCGTTGAGAAACTCCCTGTATAAGCCGGTAGGCCATGCCACAGATTTCGTTATCTATAACGAGCTTTTCGAGGCTTTGACAACTTTCGAAATTTAACATGCCTGGGCCAGAAATCACATTTATGCCTGAAAGAGCCGCCAGAACAGCTCCGATTCCTGTTTCAAGACCTGCCTGGCTGTCATTGATCTTTGCATCGCTCAGGCCCATATAGGCGTGGGTAGGCAGACTGAGGTATTTGGCTATTTGAGCATAGGCAGAATCTATCATCATCGTTTCGATCGCCCCCATGGGTGTTGTGCCCTTTCGCATGTCGAAGCTTGATGGCGAGCCTCCAAAGGTGACGGGTGCTCCTTTGTTTGCCAATTGACAGATGACAAGCCCACAGAGATTTTCAGCAACATGCTGGACCAGAGTTCCCCCCAGAGTCACAGGAGATGTAGCTCCGGTCATACCCATGGAAATGAGTTCCGATGGAATGCCCGCACGGGCACAATCGATAAGACTTTGTGTCGTGAGATTGCTCCATTTGAGGGGAGGGGAGGGGCAGGCATCAAAGATTGCCAGAGGCTTATCTGAAAGGGATTGTTGACTGCCTCTTACGGAAACCAACATATCGTACATAGGTTTAAACCCTTCTACCCGAAAGGTCCCTGTAACGATGGGCTTGGAAGAATATTGAAGTCCGATGTAAAGACGGTAGCTGTCAGATATGGTTTCGGGCACATCACCGCTGACCAGACCTGTGCTCTGGAGGTGGATATTTTCTAAACAATCTGTCAGTTTCACGAATTCCACAAGATCTCTGGTGACAGCTATCCTTTGTTGTTGAGTTTTGTGGTCGAGAATCGCTACGGCAGCCGAGCCAGGATCAAAGTGAACTTCATCGTTTCCTATGATGAACTCCTTTTCGCCTGTTCTATCAAAGAGACGAATAACAGAAGGTGTGGAGGAGAGGCTGTTCTCGACAAGATCTGCGGAAATGAATACCCGTTGATTTTTATCATCGATTTTCATCCCCGCAGAGGAAAATAGCTCAAGTGCCTCCTTGTTTTCGACAAAAATCCCGGTTTTTTCGAGCAATGACAATGCTTCTTCGATAATTCTCTTTATAAATTCCTCACTCAGGAGTTCTAGCTTGGGTCTTTTAGTCGGAATCATGGTTTTCTTCGACTGAAAAAATTTTTCTTATTGATAGAAGCAAACTATAAAGAATTACGGAATAAAATGCTAGTCCTGGTTTGATCCAACTCTCAGGGATAGCAGAGCTGGTCCGCCAGCAGAGAGAATGATGTTAAGACTTCGTCTCTGGTGGATTAAAGGACAGGTTAGATATGGATGAGGTTGTCTTTTATCGTATGCCAGACCGGTTTTTCTGTGTTGGCGCGAATACTTGTGTAGCAGTAGACACAGGAGTTATGTTTACAGAAGTCTTCAATAAATTCCTTCTTGGTTTCATAATCTGTGATGATCAAGCCACAGGGGGAGAGAGTCCCGTTGGGGTTCACGTTGAAAAATCTTTCTCCAGTCCGGCAGCGTGGTATGTACCCTAGATTAAAGTATTTAACGATATGTTTGAACACATACCTAGAGGTTCGGATAGTTCCATGTTTTTTTCGAAATTCTACTAGATAATCAATGATTTGCTTGAGCTCTTCTAGTTCTTGTTTCGACAACATATAGCTTCTGTCATGCGTCCTGAGGGTATTGTAAGCACTGAAGTTGAGCCTCACATTCCAATTCTTGGCCAGCTCTGCCATCTGTGGCAGTGATCTGAAATTATCGCTCTGTATGACACAGCAGAGAGAGATGGCCTTATCCTTTTGGGTATCCAGGTCCTGAATAAGCTTTTCTATTTTACGGAACAGCCCAGGCACTCCGCGAAATTCATCATGGCGCTCATCGGGGTAATCAAGGGAAATGGAGAACTCGTCTACTCCAGCCTCTCGGAGACTCCTGTATCTATTTAAGCTTAAAAGAGTTGCATTTGTGGTAACCACAACGTAAGGAGCTCTGTTTGGAACTCTCCAAGCCCGGATGATCTCTTCGAGATCTTTTCTGAGCAAGGGTTCACCTCCAGATGCCTGGGCAACCACAGGGCTGAGTTCTCTGCATCTTTCGCCAAGCCTTGCCGGGGATGCTCTTTCCTCTTCCACCGGCCCATGAAGGTGACAGTGTTTGCATTTGGCATTGCAGGAATGGGTGACTTCAAATGAAACACAGAGGGGTTTTCTTGTGAGATAATTTCTGAGTCCTCGTTGAGCCAAGGACAAAGTTCGTCTGAAGGAATCCATGTACTCTCCCCAGATATCTAGAATATTTTAAGTCCAGCAAAAAAAGTCTGAAGATAAAGTATAATATTTACTCCGCACTTTTTGTCAAGAGTCGAAACTGCGAGCCCGTGCGATGGATTAATAGTATGAGCTGAACTCGAGGGCCTCCACGAAATTTTTTTGGAACGAAGGTCTCGAGGCTAAGGAAACAAAACGAATCTTTCTTACCAGGTTTTCGACGCTGTTCCTGGATGTCGCAGAAAGAAGCAAAGTTTTTGCTCCAGCCAAAGCAGCATTTCCTATGAAGATGATTTTATTTTCGTCTATTTGAGGCAGGAGACCGATTTTCATGCTGTTCTTTATGTTGAGATAGTTCCCAAAAGCACCAGCAATGTAAACGCCGTCCAACTGATCGTTGGTGAGATGATGCTCCTCGAGCATCATTTTGATACCAGTCTTTACAGCCGCACAGGCCAGCTGCATCTCCCTGACATCGTTCTGAGAAATATTGATCTTATCCTTTATTGTGATCTTTTTTTGCCTGCCATTGATCCTGCCGTTGGAGGAGAGTTTCCCTCTTTCCAGAAAGATGGCAATAAGATCGATAAGTCCTGTGCCGCATATCCCCTTGGCAGGCTTTTTCCCTAGAGTGAATGTTTGAAGTTTGTCGACATATTTTGCTTTATAAATTGCCCCAGGTAGGGCTAGCATTCCGCAGCTGATCTTCATCCCTTCAAAAGCAGGTCCAGCAGCTGTTGATGTGACAATAATTTCTTTTTCTGTTTTTAAGACAATTTCACCATTCGTCCCCAGGTCGATGAAAAGATAGGTGCCTTTTTTATGAGAGAGTTCAGAGGCAATGAGTCCAGCAGAAATGTCACCCCCCACAAAACTTTTTATATTTGGGGCAATGTACACTTTTGCGTAAGGATTTATGCGAATTCCCAGTTCTCGGGAGGACAACTCAGGCAAGCAACTAAACACAGAATTATAGGGCGCAAGAGCCAAGGCATCTACGGGAAGTCCAAGAAAGAAGTGATTCATGGTGGTGTTTCCAGCCACGACCATATCATAAACATTGATTGGATCGATTTTTGTTTTCTTCAATAACTCATCTATCATAGAATTTATGTCTTCTCTGATTTGGTCGCGAAGTTTGTTTAGTTTTTTCATGTCTTTAAAGGTGTAGCTTATTCTGGTTACCACATCTGCACCGCGTATGGATTGAGAATTCAGAGAAGTAGTGGTACCAATTGTCTCCCCATCATTGAGGTTGACTAATTCGAGAGCAAGGGTGGTTGTCCCTATGTCAGCAGCGAGGCCATAGATAAAGGTCTGTGTATTTTGGGGTTCTATATTCAGCAAATCCGTATCTTTATAGGTCGTAACAGTCACATCATACTTGCTGTTTTCCATCACTCTGCCCATATTCCTCAATAATCCGAATGGCGCATGCAGTCTTTTCTGTTTGAGATTTCGTTCTAGGGTTTCCATCAGGGAAAATGGCGATGAGATTCCAGGCTTTGTCAACCGCAGATGAAATTTTTTAACAGCAGGATGGATCGGAACTATAGATCGAAGTCCAGATGTTAAAACGACTGCTTCCTTCAGTATCGACTCTTCGGGGATTTTAATCCGCGCATCCCCCTTAATCCTATAGACACAAGCTAAACGGTAATTCGGCGGATGATTTTTTTGTTCGATCAGATACTGCTCATGCTTGCTCGGAGGAGGAAGGCTGCCCTCGATTATTTCAACAAAGCATTTTCCGCACAATCCTTTTCTATCGCAGTAGACGCTGAGGTTTATACCTGCCTTTTGAATAACATCGACAAGTATATCGCCCGTATCGCCTTGAAGTGCCTTTTTGTGTGATTCGATCTTGATCGTATAAGGCATGGTCTCCTTCTTAAAATATTACGTTATTATTTTTAAAAGCATTTTACAACCTTTTTGACATCCAGTACCGTCCGTGGAATAATTTTGGGCAGACTTTAAGAGGAGGTCAGGATGGATGAATTATCGATTGGATTGGAAGGGCGCGTTGCCATCGTGACCGGTGCAGGCCGAGGTATTGGTAGAGCAATCGCTCAAAAGTTAGCTGAGGCTGGAGCCAAGACAGTAATCAGCGACATCGATAGTAAAAATGCCCAAAAAACCGCTGAAGTACTCGAAGGGAAACTTGGCACATCTATCGCGCAAAGAGTCGATGTTTCAGATGAGCGTTCCGTTGAATTTCTCATCGAGAAGACTCTAAAGACTTTCGGTCGAGTAGACATTCTGGTGAACAATGCTGGAGTCATGTTTCGTACCAGGGTTCTAGATATTTCTGCTGAGGAGTGGAAGGATGTGATCAGGGTGAATCTGACAGGTCCGTTTCTTTGTATCAAAGCGGTGCTGCCAGAGATGAAAAAAAGAAGATTCGGGCGAATCGTGAACATTTCGTCTTCGGCTGGAAGGAGTGTCAGTACTTTGGGAGGAGTCCATTACACGGCTTCCAAGGCCGGATTGTTAGGATTGACACGAGCCGTTGCCAAAGAAGTCGCCTCTTTTGGAATAACTGTGAACGCTGTGTGCCCTGGTCTGATCGACACGGAAATGGTCAGGAAAACGACATCACAGAAAGAGCTTGAAGGATTCCTCGACTCATTTCCGATCAAAAGAATCGGAACCCCGGAGGAGGTGGGTGACCTTGTGGTTTTCTTGTGCTCGGATAAAGCTTCCTACATCAACGGAGCGTCGCTGGATATAAACGGCGGAGACTTGATGGTTTAACTGGTAAGCATATAAACAAAAGAGGAAATATAATGAAGGAAAGAAAAATGAATTCGGCAATAGTTCCTTTCTATCAAGACGGGACACTAACGCGGCGGGACTTCTTAAGAGGGACCTCATATGCCGCCTTGGGGACAGTCATTGGATTGTCCACGCGAAAGACAGAAACCAAAAAATCTCGTGTCATTTTAATTCGCCATTCAGAGGCAGTGGATGATAATTCCCGTCTCAATGGAGTGATCATTCAGCAGATGCTTGATGAAGCTGTCGTGGCCCTTATGGGAGGAGACAACCCTGTAAAAGCCTTTTCGAAACTAGTGAAATCGGATGAGATTGTGGGAATCAAAAGCAATGTGTGGTCCTATCTTCCTACTCCTCCTGAGCTTGAAAAGGCTATTAAGAGTCGCCTCATGGATGCAGGCGTTAAGGAGGAGAATATCAGCATCGATGATCATGGCGTCAAACAGAATCCCATTTTTCAAAAATCGACATCTCTGATCAACGTCAGACCCTTGCGGACCCACTATCTAGCTGGGATTAGTGGATGCATGAAGAACTACATCATGTTTGCTGATTCTCAGCCCGCATATCACTCCAACAGTTGTTCTGATTTAGGGGCTCTTTTTAAACTGCCGATTGTAAAGGGGAAAACCCGATTGAACATATTGGCCGCACTTACTCCTCAGTTTCACGGCCGAGGACCCCACCATTTCAGCAGGAGGTACATATGGAGCTACAAAGGGTTGATCGTAGGGCAGGATCCCGTGGCCGTCGATGCTATAGGTTTACAGCTGATCATGGCTAAGCGAACCCAGCTCCTCGGCAAATCAAAGTCCATACCGCCGGTTCCTCGGCATATACGTATAGCTGATATAAAGCACGGTATCGGTACAAGTGAGCTGTCGAAAATTGACCTAGTCAAGATAGGATGGAAAGAGGATATTCTGATATAGCATGAAATCATGAGGGGAGAAAGAGCATGGTGAATCAAAGGATCAAAAGATGCTTTTGTTTTGTTTTATTGGTCGTGTTTATAAAAATCCTGGGATTCTCGAGAGAGTCAAAACTTGAATACGCCGGAAGTGTGCTTTGGACGAAAGCTTACGATATCAAAATCGATGGGAATTATGCTTTTTGTGCTTTTCTTAATGGGCTTTTGATACTTGATGTGACTGATAAATCAAATCCGGTTTTGATTTCCCGTTTATTCTTGGGAGGGGGATTCGGCATCGATAAGAAAGACAAACTGGTTTTTCTTGCTGCTGGAGCAAAGGGTTTACAGATTGTAGATGTCTCCAATCTTGCGTCTCCCGTCTTGATAGGATCTATTCAGACGCTTGATGAGGCCAAAGATATTGCAGTACGAGGTGATTATGTATATGTGGCGGTTGGAGGAGCGGGGCTTCAGATCATCTCTATCCGGAATCCCTCCCGACCAAAACTTATAAAAACAGTCGAAACTCCTGGCATAGCCTATGGGATTGCTTTGGAAAAGACTTTATGCTTCGTTGCAGATGGAGAATCAGGCTTACAGATCATAGAGATGAGCGATCCTCATAATCCTTCCATTGTGGGAATATGCGATACGTCGGGAACAGCAGAATCTGTTGCTGTAAAAGATGGATATGCCTATGTGGCTGATGGTGACCAAGGATTCCTGATCATCGATATCAAGGAAACTAAATCCCCAATGCTAGCTGCTTCATATCCAACGACCGGCTATGCACATAGCGTGGCGATAAAGGGAGATTTGGCTTTTGTGGGGAATCTCTATGACGGAGGCTTCCAGATACTCGATATAGACCAGAGATCTCATCCAAAACAAGTGAGTTGGTTGAAATATACCATGTATAACGAGGCTTGGGGTGTGGCCGTTAACGGCGACTATGTCTTTGTCGTGGATTATTTCGCTGGAATACATATCCTGTCTATTGCAAATCCTGCAAAACCAAGGCTTCTGGGATCGTATTATACACCTGGTTCGATTATAGATGCCTCATTTAGAGGAAATTATATAGTTGCAGTCGGAGATCTCTCTGGGCTTCAGATTATCGATATAAGTGATGTATATGCACCAAAAATAGTCGGATCGATCGGGCGATTTCGCGGCGTACATGGACTCGCAACAAGTGGTGACTATGCTCTAGTAACGGATCGATGGTCATTACGGATTTTTAATATTGCAGATCCCTCTGAAATAAAACAAGTCTGTCAATTTCAGATGGAAGGGGTTCCCAGAGCTGTTGTGATTAGAGAAGATTATGCTTACCTCACAGCCGACCTTTCTGGATTTCATATTATTGACATCAGCAATCCTACACAGCCTTCTCATGTTGGATCGTACAAGATGCCAGGTTTTGCATATGGGATTACAGTACGTGGAGATTTCGCCTATGTGGCGAACAGTGAGATAGGTTTGCAGATCATCGATATAAGCAATGTCAGTGCTCCGAAACCCAAAGGGTCGTACAAGACACCTGGACTTTCTTATGGAGTGGCTGTGGTGGAGAGTCTCGCTTACATCGCTGATGGTCCTTCGGGATTGTTGATTTTGGACGTCTCTGATCCAACTAATCCCTTCCTATTGGATTCATTCAAAATGGAAGGTTTTGCCAACGATGTTTCTATCTGGGGGAGGTATGCTTTTGTTTCGGATGAAACCACAGGATTAAAGAAGATAGACATAAGCAATCCTGATTCACCAAAGCTCGTAGACTCCTTTGATACACCAGGTGATGCTGCAGGTGTTTGTGTAGAAGGGGACACTGTCGTTATCCCAGACTCTTTTTCCTTGATCCTATTGATTCAAAAATAGTAAAAAATCTTGTGTTTCATATTTTTTTTATCAAGATTTTCATTTATGTTTGGTATATAATATAAATAAAAGATGCGAATCGGACAGAAATTCGGAAGCATCAAATTTACCGTAGCCTTTCTTTACTTCTTTGCCTTTGTTACCTTCGGATTATATTCTTTTCAATCAAATTCACCTTCTAAATCTCAACAGGAAACACAGGTTCAAAAATTGTTGAAGGAAATCCATGACGAAGTCGTAGAAATCGGAGTCCAAATTGAAGATAATTTTATAAAAAGAGAATTCTGGATGGATCTGGATGGCAACGAAGGCAACAAAGAAGAACATGTCGTGGTTATGAGACATGATGATGGTCATGACCTGAAGATGACAGTCCAGGTGACATACTACATGCCGGATAAGGGCCTGCATTGGGTTCGTTTTGCCCATGCTACAAAGTCTGTTTTGTGCTGTATAAGAGAGAATGGCTTTGATATTTATCGGAGTGATTACAGTAGCGAAGAAATGACAAAACTTTTTCCAGAGATCTTGAAAGGCATACGCAACAAGAAAGAAATACTTAAACTCATCAAGAAAGAAAAATAGATACCCACGGCTAAAGCCGTGGGTATCTATATATCCGCATGATGTTAATTTCCATGTTGATAAAGCTGGAAAGAAGGCATATGTAGTTTTATCAGAAAAACTTTGCAATTCTACTTTTTTATAAGAGTGTTTTTTTGTTGAATCACATAAAAATAAACTGGTTATTCTTGCAATGTGTATCTGTATAAGGAACCATAATCATTTCATCTTTGGGATAATTGATCGTGATTTCAAATTGGCTCAAGAAATCCATGCCCATTAAGGGCATAGAAAGGGATGGAGGCAGTTTTGCAAAGAAACACAGCATGTTTTCGGCCCTAAGATTTTTGCATGTAAAAACTTTCAACCTGGCTAAATAATTGGTATCGGAAGTCGTATCGGGCCATCGATTCCTAATTTGGAAATGTTGTGTTAAACAGAACAACATCGTAATCGATTAATCCGAGACAATATCTCGGCAAATATCTCCTTACTTATGGCAACCTCTGCCATCTGGAAAATAACATAACGACTGTGTCTTAGAACTTTAGCCCCGATTTTTATAAGTTTCACTAGAAGAGTCCGAAGTAACCAATGTTTGATTTTTCTTGGAAGAAACAATCTTCGCAGAAAGTTGCCCAGATTATAGGCCAGCATAAACAAACATGGCCTCACCTGATTCGAGAGGAAATGCTTGCATCAAAGGCGGGTCCAGTTGAGAGCATATTTACCTTCTTTTATCCACTGCTCAGCAATCCGCGTCCATTGTAGAATCGAACCACTCAACTTTCGCCACCACACGACGCAGCTTTTTCCAACTTGCAGCCCGGCACTTGAAATCATGAAACCGAACAACCGGTTTTTTCGAAGGGCGGCCTACAGGACGAGTCAGCAGATGTTTAATATCATCATACAAGAGCCCTTTTTCTTCAAGGTATTCATAGATCTCAGGCTTTGCAAATGCGGCATCACCACGAAAGCACTTCTTTCTTTTATTGTTTTCATACCGTTGTACGATCGGTTCCAGCAGCTCTTTCCGGTGGCTGCCCTCATGACAGGATCAACTGATAAACGCTGAGCATCATTGACATCCTCATATCCTGCCAGCCGTCTGTACACAGATTGGCGTAGAAGGTTGGTCATATTATGCTGAATATTGCGTCCGGTTCGTTTATCATTGATAACAACTTAGGGTGAATTAGTTAAGCGATTTTTATGTTTAATTTGGAGAATACGGGCTTATATATTGGATTAAGTTGAAGGAAAAAATAAGAACAGGGGAAATAATGGATAAACACATCACTCTTGTGGCTGTGATAAATATTGCATTTGGTTTCTTGGGAATATTCCTTGCCTTTTTCTTGTTTGCAATCTTGGTAGGAGCAGGAATTGTTTCTCAGGACCCAGAGGCTATGAAAATCACAACGATAGTGGGCATTGCCATCGCTCTTTTCTTGCTGATGACGTCTATTCCTGAGGTCATTGGAGGATTCGGCCTCATGAAGCGCAGACCTTGGGCAAGAATTTTGGTGCTTATCATTGCCTGCTTGGATTTACTTCTCATTCCTATTGGGACACTCATTGGAATATATGAACTTTGGGTCTTGCTCAACGAGGAGACGGTCAAAATCTTTGCAGCGCCTTCTCGAACTTAAAAGTCCCCCAAAGATACTATCCGCCAAATAAGGAGAAAAATTCCAGAGCATGCTGGAACCAGGCCAGCCATTTGCTCGTCCATTTATATGCCGCAACCCCGTTGGGTTTTACAGCACGGCTATTGTTTGTCTGATTGACATCTGACACGAGTTTGAAGTCAGGATCTACTACAGCACCAATGATGCGAGAGGGTGTTCTGTAGGTGAACTTTTTCCATCTGTACTGGCCATCCCAGCTGTCCAAAATTTCGGTGCCGTCATCGAATTTGACGAGTAAATCAACTGGCACCTTAATTTCACCCAACCGCCGCACCAGCACTTCAGAATTATACACCTTCGATGGGGGATAGCCTTTCTTTCCCTCCTGGAATTCGCCCCCGATCCATCCCTTAGGAACTCTTTCTCTGGCGTTTCTGATTCGATCTACTGCATAATCAAGCTTTCCAGATCCATATACAAATTGGTCCAAAAACCAGCTCATATTTTGTCCTGCAAATTCTGAAACAACAGAATAGAAGTCTTTGGGTCGAGGATGTTTGAACCAATATCTCTGGGAATAGGCCTTTATCATTTCTGCAAACAATTCTTCTCCAATGTACCTTTTCAGAGTCCTGAGCATCAGCTCTGCTTTGGCGTATGCATTGGCACCATAGCTGCTGCTGTTGAGGAAGTGCCACGTATAGTTCTGCATGACATCCATGTCATAGGTTTGGCGGTGTCGGGAGATACCGCTGGATTCGATCGGAATGGGAACTTCTCGGAAGACCAGAGGTATCCCAAAATACGTTCGAGAATAAAAAGGATGGCCGTAGGCCGCGTAATAGACTTCGGAATCGAGAAAGGAAGTGAACCCCTCATCCATCCATGCGTCCTCAAATTCGTTCGAGGCGACCAGGCCATAGAAATAGCCATGGCCAAACTCATGAATCGTTACTCCTTCAGGGCGTGGAATCCCTTCCCGGCTGAGAAAGTATGTGCCGCCTGTGAAAAGGGTGGGGTATTCCATCCCCCCTGAACGGCTATTATAGGCGGGATCCACACATGTGATAGTGCTGTAAGGATAATCTCCATACCATTGACTGCAGTATATCAGGGCATTTTTAACGGCATTCATGTATCTGTCTTTAAGGTTTTTATGATAAGGCTGGAGAAGGAGAGTGATTTCTGTCTGCTTTCCAGGTGAGAATTCGAAATTCTCTACAAAAACCAAATAATGGGGACTCGCTGTCCAGGCGAAGTCGTGGACGCTCTGCTGGGAGAATCTGTAAGTTGAGGTGCCGTCTGTGTTATCGGTTTTCTCGATGAGTTCACCCGTCGCTCCGATGATAAAAGAGGAAGGGAGTGTGATCCTGACATCGTAGGTTCCAAAATCTGCAAAAAAATTTGTGGTCGCGTGGAATTGATGGCAGTTCCATTTTCCATGTTCGAAAACTCCAATTTTTGGAAACCATTGGGCAATAAAATAATAATCCTTAAGAACTCCGGTCCGGTGAATCGGGCGGGGAATTTTTGAAAAAAAATGGATTTCTATTTCGATTGTTTCCCCAGGCCTTATGGGTTTGGGCAAGGTAACAGAAAAAACAGTCTGGTCGTAAACATTATCGTCATCAGGTTGACGGTATCTCAATGAAGGCATAAGGTCAGTTTCCTGAAAAAACGAGTCTTCCCTTATTTCTATAGAATCCAGGCGACAGTATCCCCAATCATCTTTGGAATTACTGCGATAAATTCGCCCCCATCTTTGTTCTCCTTCCTGAAGAAAGTCGCTCATATTGTTCTGGAATGCATTCCAGTAGAGATGAAACCAAAGCTCATCGGCGGGAGATTGGGTTGTGTTTTTCCAGGACAGCAGTTCAGTGCAGGAAAGAGTGTTTTGAGTCGTATCGAGATGAATCTCCATTCTGTAGCTGGCGATTTGTTCGCAAAATGGTTCATCGCCTGCCGATAGGGAAGAAGTGACAAAAACATGACTAAACAACCACAAAATAAGTACTAATCGTCCCAATCGGTCCTCCTACAACGGTGTTGATAGGTGATAAGATTGCTCAGACACATATAAGGAGCCCTATTATAAAACAATTTTTATGAATTATTACAAAAAAATGCCGCTGATTTTTTAATTTTTTGGAGAGCATTGATGGATTTCTATCAGTAACTTGTAAGCATCCTTATTTTCGTGATAGTCTCTTTGGAAGTCAGGCAAGCTGGTTAGGAGGCCATCCGGAGGCGAGCGGGCACGGTTCCTCGAAGAGGAGAGCGAGCCGAGGAATAAGTGAATTTTCCTCGCTGGAGAAAATACACGGGCTGACAAATCAGTTTGCCTGACTGTTTCTTTGTCACGGAAATAAGGATGCTTTCGTGTAACTTCCATAAATTGATTTCTTTAGCTTTCCTATGCTATAAGCAAAGTGGACCAAAAACAGAGCTTTGGAGTCACTGATGGATAAGGAATATAGAGCGTGTTATGTTTCACCGATAGGACCTCTTGAAATCAAGGGAACAGACAAAGGAGTAGAGTCACTACACTTCGTGGAGAAAAAATTCAAATCAGATTCTTCCATCCCCGCACATATGAAGGATTGTCTTTTCCAGCTTGATGAATATTTCAAAGGTAAGCGCAAGACATTCAAGGTTAAGCTCCAGCTTCAAGGTACAGAATTCCAAAAGAAGGTCTGGAAGCAGTTGATGCAGATTCCATATGCAAAAACGCTCTCCTACAAAGAGGTGGCTCAAGCCATCGGAAATGAAAAAGCTGTCCGTGCTGTGGGAGGGGCAAACGGAAGAAACCATGTAGGAATCATCATCCCCTGTCACCGTGTCATCGCACATGATGGGACGTTGGGTGGATTTGGTGGAGGATTGTGGAGGAAGGAATGGCTCCTGAATCATGAAAAGAAAATTGCTAAGCCTTAGTGGAATTCTTCACTGATATATTTTGGGAGGATAACTCATGGCTGTAACGAGCTACAGGATCGATGCCTATTCTATCAAAATATTCGGGAAAGACAGTAAAGGGCGAAGAACGAGATGGGGTGATCGAATGATCCAGATGTATTCTGGAGGAAAAGTGATTGCTCAGGCTGTTTTTGCCAGACCGAAACACGATGCACCGGAACCTTATTTTTCTGAAGGGAAAATCTTTTATTTTGCAGATAGTGATCAATTTTCTGATGTGCTCCATCTCCTTCGAAACGAGAAGCCTGTATATATCGCATGGGAGCCTGTTCACGATCCAAAAGAACCGAATGACGGGGATGCTTATTTCTACACCGTTGCAGAGATCAAGTAAGGAAATTATCGATTGCGAAAAATCTATATCGGTGGTTTTTTGTATGATTTTGCCCTGGAAACATTTCTAAAAGGGATAAAGGGTAGGGTTACAGAATATCTCAGCAAGCATGATATGTTTCCTGCTTTGGATATCTGTTGCGGCACAGGAGCCCAATGCCACAGAATCGGAAAAGTAAACCGATCAATCTATGGACTTGATTGGGATTTCAAAATGGTAAAATACGCTGCTTCCAAATATCCTGGTCTTTCCTTCATGTGTGCCAACGCAGTACATATACCATTAAAAAATTCTTGCTTAAAAGGCGCCGTCATATCTTATTCTCTCCATGATAAACCTCCGAAGATCCAGACAAAAATAATGGAGGAAGTCGATAGAATATTAAGGCCTGAGGGAAAAATAGTCTTTGTTGATTTTGAAATGCCTTGGAATCGAAAATCCCGTATGGGATGGCAGTTCACCACAGGAATCGAGCGAATGGCTGGAAAAAAACATTTTGGTTATGGAAGGCAATTTTTAAGTCTAGGCGGTTTGAAAACATTCCTCAAGCAGAATGGATTGGTCGAGATTGAACGGACAGATGTAGAATTGGCTCACACTGGTATCGTTGTGGCTCAATTTTCCTAAGAAGAGCCCTTATTCAGCGACGATCAAGCACCTTCTCTTTTTTTAACGAGTCAACCTTCTCTTTTATTTCAGGTTGATCAGGATTGATTTCTAAGGATTTATTCCAGGCAAAAAGCGCCTCTTCTATTCTTCCTAATGCATGGTAACACTCCCCAAGAGAGTTCAAGAGGTTTGTGTTCGTTCCAAAATGAGAGAGGGTTTGATTATAAACTGCTATTGCTCGATCGAATTCCCTGAGGGATTGATGGGATTTGCCCAGGAGCCAATAGGAATCATAGCTCGGTTCGGGCGATTCCAGCAAGGGAAGCAAGACGGCTTTGGTTTTCTCGAAGTCTTTGAGGGTAAAATAGACTCGAGCCAAACTTAAAGAAAATTCTACAGAATTTTGTTGACTTTGGTAGGCTCTTTCCAGATAGGCTCTCGCCTGGTCGAGTTGGCCTTTATTGAAGAACTGTGTGCCCAGGATGTAGGAATAGGAAGGGTGAGACAAGGGCAGAAGCCTTTTAGAATAGGTCCAAGGACGGGGGATTTGGGATAGAGGAGTGATTTCGAAATAGCTCTTTTCGGAAAGAATGTCTCGCTCGCCGTCTCTCACAGTCACATTGATTTGGTAATAACCAGGTTGAAAGTCTTGAAGAGAGAATTCTTCGCCGAGGCTCAGCAAATTTTCATATTCTGCAGTCTTTTTTATCAATTCCAGAACCTTCTCATCTTCTTTGAAAATTTCATATTTCACTTCGACCTTCTGAAGTGAACTGGATTTCATTCCCAGGAGTTGAAAGCATACGAACATCTTATCCTGGATTCGAAAAATATTGTTAGGCTGGCATAAAATCAGCTTCTTTCCCAGTTGGAAAGGCCTAAGCGTAGTGGGATCTCTCGTCTCTACCCTGTATCCCAAGATCAATGAGCTCATTAGGGGAACAGACTCTTCCTGCGGGACGGTGATGTTCTGTTCCAGCGATGTGAATTCCTGTGAAACCTCGTTCTTGAGCAGAACGGAAATCTTGTAGTCGCCGGCTATCAAAGGAAACGTATCGTAAAGGCTGAAAGGATTATAGGTTAAATTCTTTATCTGAGTTTCATTCAATTCGAGTGGAATAGATCCTTCATATTGATAGATGGTCTTTTCTTCCAAGTCTGAAACATTTACGTTTAGTTTAAGCCTGGTGACATATTTATCCTGGAAGGATTGGATAGAAAATTTCTTGATTTCAATACTATAGTGAACAAAATAAATTCCTGACGGATCTTTCAGAACTCGGACCAGATGGTCGTTGTCTATGTAGTTCGCGCTGTACTCCACTTCCACGATATCTTTGTACAGCAAGAATTTTGCGGCATATTTATCTTCAAACTGCTTCTGGGGAAGACGACCGATATTCTGCAGCAAAATATCAGAAGACAGCGAAGGCCGGACAGAGCGGGTAGATTCTCCAGGGATGAGCGAGAGAGAAACCCGTGCGAGATTGGGATTGATCTTCCGAAGAGCTTGAAACGCCCGGAGATAATTCGTCTGATCTCCGAAAAAAGAGGTCATCAGCGCCTGGGGTCCGTCGCTGGTGGGGCTGTAAAGAACATATTCTCCGGTGCCACCTTTTTGATAGAAGGCTAAATTGAAACCAGGCGGCAGGCCATACTTTGCCAGGCCCTGATAAAACCACACTTCAGTATTGTATATCTGTGTTTCGCCGATGAATCTTTCAATGTCTGTGGGTTCACCGAGAAGAATATACATGCGTCCGCGGTCAGTCTTCCAGCCCGGCTTGGGTACTGCTCTGGCAAAGTAACGGTTCGCATATTTGATTCTGCGATAATGTTCAGTTTTGAACTCGTTTTCCGGGGTTCCGAGCGTCGGATCCCTGTGTTTCCAGAACGCCTCGATGAACAATTCTCTCTCTCTATCTGTCTCCAACTGCAAGAAGACATCTTTTTCAAGGGAAGAAATGATGTAGACCACTTCTTCTTCGAGCCATTTTTTGTATTTTGGTGGGAGATCTTCGGTCAGTATTTTTCCGACAAGGACAAAGGGGAAGAGGATAAAAATAAGTGTAATCAACAAAGATGAACACTTCTTTATCATGTTTCGTCATCCCTTTTTGCTTCTTGGACGATTTTTTTTAGCTCCTCTTTTAGGTTATCAGGCAGAGGCTCGACTTTATGCACAGCTAGTAGTTGCTCGATCTTGTCTGCAACCCTTTCAGCTAGAGTCTTCTCACCCTTTTCAAACCAGGATTGAAAATTGCCGCGTTCAAAGAGGCTTGGATACCAGCGGTCCTTATAGTGTTTAAGCGTATGATCCGTGTCTAGAAACTGACCTTTAGGTCCGATTTTTGCCATCACATCCAGAGCGAGGGTATCATCGTTGACCTCAAATTTTTTTATGAATCCCTTTATCCAGCTTACTATTTCATCGCATATGGCTAGCTGGACCAAGGAAAAAGTGAGTCCTGATTCCAGATATCCTAAGTCGTGGATGATGTTCCCGCCCGCAAGGGTCTCGACAACCAGACTCAATGCAGCCTCGGCAGCGGCTTGTTGGTCAACCACCTTGGATTCAGAGACTCCCGCAATCGAAAACATGGGGAGGCCGTAGAAATGTGATAAGGCTTGTGTGATTGTTCGCTCAGGCTCACAGTAAGATGTCACCATGGTCCTCATGTCGAAAGTCCCTCCAGCCGGCATGCCAGTCACGATAACCGGAGTTCCCTCACTCTTCAATTGTGAGAGCACCAAACCTGCGAGGACACCAGCATAATCCATGGCTACAGAACCTGCAGGAGTAACCGGGCTGGTTATGGCGGCAGTAGAAGCCGGGATGTAAAGAGCCGGAAGATTTTTCGAGGCGAGGAAAAGCAATTTTTGAAGGGCTTCCTTGTTGTGGTGGACTCCTGAGACAGCATTGATATAACAGGCAACTATGGGTTTCTTCCTCAAAGCATCACTCCCCCCCGCCACAACTTCTGCCATCTGAACGGCGTCTCGACATCCGCTCATCTCATAGGTTACGAAGATGATGGGTTTAGTCGAGAAGGTTAGCATGACCTCCATTTGATATCTGTCGGCAAGGGTTTTCTCCACATCTGCAGGAAGAACCATGGACATCACGAAATCGATATTCTCTAGAGAATCGCAGAGTCGAACTCCATCTTCCACATCCTTCAATACAGGATTGCGGCGCTCGCCGGTCCGATGGTCTATGATGTTTAAGCAGTCTGAACCAGGTCCGAAGAAACATCTGTGGCCGCTGACTGGCATAACCTGGTTGCCCTGACGGTCGTAAAGAGTCACTTGTTTGGGCGCGGTTGTAAGGGCTCTTTCTACAAGATACGAAGGAACCCGGACGACATTTCCATCGATCACGCTGGCCCCGGCCTTCTTGAGCATGTCCACGGCTTCCTTGAGATCCAGTCGCACACCCAACCTTTCAAGAATTTCCAAGCTCGCTTCATGCATCCTGCGGCATTCATCATCTGAAAGTCTGGGAAAACGAAAGTTTTCAAGATTCGCAATTTCTGAGCGTTTATTCGTCACTGAAGCTCCCCTTCGATATTTTATTTCAAATTCCCTGTGTCTTCCAGCATATTTTTTCAGGATGAGATAGGCTGAAACCAATCCAAATATACAGAAAAGTGCGATGAAGAGGAAGAAGTATCTGTATCCTAATGCTCCTGGGTAGCCATACAGGAGAATCCCTCCTGATACGATTCCCGTAAACGTACCGGTGAGCGCAAGAGGAATCCCCCCTTCTTCCAAGAGAGCGAAATAGAGCCCTGATAGTCCGGTGGCAATCATAGAGAATGTGATCAATTTTTTTGGAGATATCCGGTCTGCCAGCCAACCCCCCGGAAAATATAAGATTATGGATGTTGTTCCCAAAACACTCATCAGCACGCCTAGCTGAGTATGTGTCAAGTGCAGCGCTTGCTGAAGAGGTTTATAGTAACCCTCTCTGAGGAAGGGGAGGAGGTAGATGATGCCTCCTGACAGACAGAGGCAGGCCATCATCAGCCATCTCCGAAATGTGCTCATCTGGAAGAATTGAGTAGCACAGGTTGACCCTGGTGTCAAATGCATCAAATCGAAAACATCCCCCAATGCAATCCTTCAATGGTAACAACTAAGATTCATCGAATTGACAATAAAAGGCATCTTCTATAACGATGGGAAAGCTTATATTGCAAAGGCCTATATGGACAGCGGAAGGGACTTGAACGAGGCTGAAAAGACGGCACAACGAGGACTAAATCTTGAAACAGATAAGCAGACGATAATCCTCCGGACAAGGGAAGAGAGCTGCAAAAGAGTCTTTAATTCCTCCGCTGAGCAGGCTAGAAGGTCAGTCTTAACCCGAATTGCACTCGTCTCGGAAAGAATATTTCATCAGGGACCAGGTAGGTCGAAGACCAGTAGTCATACCCTGAGTGATGATACCAGAGATAATCGGAAGGATAGCTAGTGATGGTGTTCGAGTTTAAAACATTGAACACATCGAACAGCACATGAAATTTCAGGGATTGATAAATATCGAACGTCTTTTGAAGTCTGATGTCCAGCATTTGCCAGGGATCGAATCTTTTTTTGCCATCCATTCCTGCTGGCAGGTCTTCTCCTCTGGGAGCCGCTAAAATTTCCCGATCCCCTTGCTCTAAGCCTTCTATTCTAACAAACGTGGGGATGGGCCGTCCTGTTTGGATGATGTAATTCATACTGGCCAGTATGCCCCAGGGAAAAGAGTAGCTTGCCGAGAGTTTGAAGACCCATGTACGGTCCTGATTCCTCAAACTTCGGGCATTGATCAGGTCATTCGGATCCCTGCCGTAATAACCTGTGTACCACAACATGGCCTGTTGACCCAGGTGATGAGCTGTGTTGTTTAGCCCTTCTGCCCTAGACCACATCAAGGATGCCTGGAGCTGCCAGTTATCCGAGTATCTCTTGTTGAGGGTAAAAATGAAAGCCTTGTAGGTCTGGTCAAATTCTTCTCCGAAGCGGGATGGCTGTGTGATCCAGAAATCACGGCTTTCATCGCCGCTCGTCAGGTTCCAAACAGTATAGGTCTGACCGTTGTCAGGAGAAACCATGGAAATCTGTGCATAAGTTCCTCCTCTGTCTTCCCATCCGATGAGGTTTTTTTCTGTCTTGTAGACGAAAATGGCTCCAACCGAGAAATTTGGGGTTATCTCTCTATCCAGTCCTATCGAGAACTGATCAGAATACGGATTTTTTAGATCAGGATCTAAAGTATAGGCCATACCTCCTGGGATAAAATCATAAACAGTCCATTCTTCTTCCCCTTCGAGTTTGTAAGAGAGCGTCCAATCTGTGACATTGGGTCCTGGCCAGTTCCAGTTCGCCATGTGAAGGGCGTCGTAATAGCGGCCGAAAGAGGCTTTCAACAGGGTCTTATGGTCGGGGGTCAACTGATAAGCCAGTCCGATTCGCGGGGAGATCGTGGTCCATGAGATGAGGTCATTCCATTCTTGGGTTTTATCTCCTGTCTCTGTCCAGCCATCGAACACATTGAAGGAAGGCATCGAGGCATTGCTGTGGTCGAATCGAACTCCGAGGTTCACGGTCAGCCGGTCGCCGATTTTCCAGGAATCGTCGATGAACGCACCGATGTTGTTGGTTATTCCTCCATAGGTGAACACATCCTGCTCATATTTGTAGATGTAGTGATACAGATATTCATAACCATAATATTCATAGGTATAGGTATAAGTGTAATATGCCTTGCCTCCAGCATAGCCACCGTAAGTATCTGCTTTCCCTCGATTGTACTGGACACCGACCTTGAATTCGTGGTCTCCTCCCAGAAAATCGTCTGCGAAATAGGTAAGGTTGGCATGGGCTTGATGACGGCTCACCTCATAAACCCATGGCCACCAGACGCCGTTGTAAGAGACTCCCGTATCCCCATCATACCATCCTGGAGTATGGACATCCGTATAGATGGGCAGATAATCGTCATCGCTCCAGAATCCCCCGTATTTCAATTCAAGGAATGCATCGTTGCTGATCAGATATGTGTACACGATATTCCAGGTGGGTGCATGCCCTATCTCCGAAGCGGTCGCCTCTCTTTCGTAGAGGGGTGTCACCGGGTCTGGAATGTCAAAGTATTCGTAGTAGAAGAAAGTGACCAGGCGGTGTTTGTTCGAAATTTGAGAAGAGAGTTTGAAAAAAGCCTTATCCCCGATATACGGCCAAATATCTTGAGGATTGGAGAGCCACCAGGTGGCGGAATCTTTTATCCTTTCATAGGTGCCAAAAAACCAGAGCCTATCCTTGATAATCGGACCGCCGAGGCTGAAGGAAAGGTCGTAGAAAACATCTCGATTATAGGAATAGATTTCTTCACCCGGGATTCCAAGGACTTCTTGGAAGGTCATGTCTTTATAAGGCGCATAGTCGAATTTCTCACTCTTAGGATTGTTATCGCTGGTGAGTCCCTGGAATTGTCCGTAATAATTGAGGGTTCCTTCGAACTTATTCCCTCCTGATTTTGTGACGACATTGATCACGGCTCCGGTGTAATTTCCGTACTCTGCGGGGGCGCCTATGCCCAGGGTCTCCACCTCGGCGAAGACCTCGGGATTTACCCAGTGCCAGGAAGATCCCACATCAGGATTGCTGAAGTCCACTCCATCCAGATGATAGGCGTTGGATTCATAGTTGGAGCCGAAAGCCACATTCCGGCTCGAGTCCTGATCGGGCTGCATGATCCCTGGCGCCTGTTTGATGATATCGAAGAATGTGAACCGTCCGCTCGGAAGCTGCTCCAGGAGTTCCTTCCCAAAATTGGTGGAGATTCCTGACTTTCTCACATCTATAACGGGTGCTTCGGCTGTGACGGTAACCGTCTCAGCTATAGCGCTCTGTCTCAGGACGATGTCTTCTGTCACTGTGCTGTCTACAGAAACCCGTATGTTTTCTCTGATTAATGTCTGAAATCCTTCCAATTTGAAAACCAATCTGTATTCTCCTGGCGGCAGGTTAGCGAACCGATAGGAACCCTTATCGGAAGTCACTTGAGCGTTGACTCCGCCCATTAAAACAGGACTGGAGAGCTCGACAGTTACACCAGGGAGAGGAGATCCATTCTCATCCGTAACATCTCCCATAACCTTTCCTGTCAAGCGTTGAGCCTGCAGGAAACCCGAAGCAAACAGAATAAATATTGCCAGAAATATGAAGAGTCTTGTGTGAATGTTTTTCATATGAATTTTACCTCCTGTAAGATGTTTCACCATGCGGAATACTGATTCATTATCCGAATTTATATTTTTATAAAAATGCTCTTTTGTCAAGGGAAATTTCAAAATTTATAAATAAATTTTCCCCTTATCATTTGATTGGCCGTTGATTTTGGATTATATTTTGACCCTGAGATAGGGAGGAGACAATGATGAGACGAGGATCGATCCTGATGATAGCTATTCTTGCATTAGGTCTAATAGTGCAGGGGAACGAAAAATCGAATCCTGTGCCTGATGAAAAGACGCTTTTTTCTTCGAGGCTATTCGATCCAAAAATACCCACGCCGACCGAATTTCTTGGCTATGGCATGGGGGAGTGTCATACTACGTATTATCCCATGGTATTGTACTTCCGAGAGCTGTCGAGAACCTCTGGCCGGGTACTCTTCGAGTCCTTTGGCCATTCCAATGAACACAGAAAGCTGCACTACTCGGTCATCAGTTCAGAATCGAATGTCCAAAATATCGAGGAAATCAAGAAGGCTATATCAACATTGGCAGATCCAGAAAAACTGAGCAGTGGGGGAGAGGCAGAGGGAATTATTGACTCCACACCTGCAATCGTGTTTCTCAATTACGGGACTCATGGAAACGAAACGGCAGGATTCGAGAGCGCCCTCCATACGGCCTATCAACTCGCTGCTGCCACTGACGATGAGACAAAACGCATGCTTGAAGAGGTCGTTACCATCATCATTCCCATTCTGAATCCTGATGGCCACGAACGGTTTGTTTCCTGGTATAATGCAAATCAAGTGGGACAAAAGGGGACAGGCGATGCGAACGCTGTCGAGCACTTCGCTCCTTGGGGAGTCGACACCACCAACAACCATTACCAGATCAACCTCAACCGCGAGTCGGTTTGGAATACTCAGACTGAAAGTCAAGCCTTGGTCAGGCTTTACCTTGAATGGAATCCTCAGGTGTTCGTCGACCATCACGGACAGCCGGAAGGATTCATAGGTCCCTGGTATGCGGAGCCGCTGAACGTCGAATTTACCGCCAGTCAGCGCGAGTGGCTGGCTCGCTACGGAGAAGATATGGCCGATATTTTCAGAGAGCATGGGTTTCGCTACACACCTTGGGAGTTCGGCATCCTGTATCCTGGCTATTGGGATACTTTTTCCTTGCTTAACGGAGCCATCGCATTCACTACGGAAAGTGGAGGAGGGGGATGGAAAGGACTGCAGTTGCATATGCGTGGAGGGCACGTCCTGACGCTAAAGCACGGGATCATCCAAAATTTGCTTGCAGATCAATCCGTTCTCAGAATGACAGCTAAGAATAGAAGGCAAAGATTAAACGATTATCTTGCAGATAGACGCCTGGCCTTCGACGAGAGCAAGCGTCATCCAGTTCAGGCTTACATGATCCCTGCAGCGAATGACCCTCAGAGGAATGATGCGGTTTTGAATATCTTGCTGCGAAATGGCATCCAGGTGTTTCGAACACTCGAACCATTCGAAGCATCCATGGCGAGATCCTATTTTAAAGGGGATCCGGGCCCACAGTCCTTTTCTCAAGGGGATTTCTTGGTACCTATGGCCCAGCCCCAATGCCGAGTGCTCAGGGCGCTGATGGTCCCTGATCCGAAGATTCCTGAGACCTATCTCGATCAGGTTAGGAAGGCCCGCAAGCTGAGTGAAATCCCTGGTTATCTCAATCCGAATATCTGGATGACGACCGAACCTTTCTACGATGTCACAGCCTGGTCATTACCGCATACTTATAATATTGAAGCCTACATGCTTCCCAAGATGCCTCGGATTAAGATGGCACCTGTCACGGGGGGTGTCCATATCCAGGGCATTCTCCTGAATCCTGAGGCTGGATTAGGTTTTGTTTTCGATTACGCTTCGAACAGAGCAATAGCTGCCATCGGCATGCTCAGGGATAAGGACGTCAAATTCCGCGTCGCCTCGAGCCCCTTTCGGATCGGAGAGCACCGATTCGGACGGGGAGCCATCGTGGTATTCTCTCATGAGAACAGTGGGATCGATCTCGGTGCTGTCATGAGTGATCTGGTCCAAACCACAGGAGTCAGTATACTCGGGATCGACAGCAACCTTGTGGATGAGGGCCCTCACTTCGGGTCAGACCAGTATCTGGAGGTGGTTAACAAACCCATAGCTGTTGTGAGGGGAGGGCCGATTCGCCCATCGAGCTACGGAAGCATTTGGTATCTATTCGAGCAGGTCTACGGTGTGCCTTTCACGGCATTAGATTTTGATTTTATCCTGAATGTCGACCTGAGAGAGTATGGAGTGCTCGTTTTCCCGGATGGATTCTACAGCGGGATTGATACAGAAAAGGAAAAGGCTATCGCCAGTAAGCTTCGCAGATGGACGTTAGAAGGAGGGTCTCTGGTGGGAATAAAGGGAGCCTCTGCCTGGTTAGCGAGGGAAGGAATGGGTTTGACAAGAATCAGGACTACTGGACCGTATGTTGGCAAATCCATCTACATGACCGATGGAGGACACCCTCCTCTTCCTATTTTATCTTCCAGCAATGAAACAGGGGAAACTGTGCCAGAGGCAGCCTCGATGGAACAGCTCGATGTCCAGAATACTCCTTTGGTGCCCGGAGCCATATTCCGGGCCAAGATTTACCCATATCACTACCTTTCGTATGGATATGAAGAAGAAATCCCTGTTCTTGTTTGGTCGAATTTAGTCTTCAAGGGTGATGCATCAGTAGGCATTCCTGTTTTCTTTGAAAAGGGAGAACGGATACTTGTTGCCGGATTTGCCTTTCCTGACTCTATCGAAAGGCTTGCGGGAACTCCTTATCTCATGGATGAGAAACGAGGTCTTGGTCACGTGATACTCTACATGGATGACCCGAACTTCCGTCTCTACTGGGATGGACTCACACGGATGTTTTTCAACAGCCTCTTTTTCTCCAACAGTTTTTAGCCTGCTGGATAAAATGTTTCATATCTCATCGAGTAATTGTAGGAGGGAAAATGACGCCTAAGAAAAAAATCTTTGCTTCTCAATTGGCCTTTTTATTCTTTCTGTTTGGCCTGAGTGTTCTCCTTTTTCCATCAGAAGACACCAAAATCCCGATTATCCACGTGAAAGGAACCCATTATCAGGTGGGATTCCAGATCGGAACCCACATGAAAAGCCAGCTTATTGAACTCGTCCAGAAAAGTCGAGAATATGTCGAGAAAGAAACAGATATGGATTGGAATGACATCAGAGCCCAGTCACAAGTCTTCTTAGAATTTTCCAAGAAGCACATGCCAGAATACGTGGAAGAGATGCAGGGAGCCGCTGACGCCACAGGAATAGACCTCGTCGATCTCTTTTCAGAAATATGCGAGGAAATCTTTTATAAAAACCATTTGAGAGGATGCAGCGATTTGATCGCTTCCGGAGACGTCACGGCAGACGGTTCGGTTTTAGTGGCTCATAACAACGACACCTCACCCTACTTGGAAAAATATGCCGTGGTCGTTCATTACCAGGTTGATGGGGAACCGGAGATTCTGGCTGTAGGATATGGGGGGCTCGGCATAAGCGTCGGATACAACTCCGCTGGCATCAGCTTGACTGGGAACGAGCTGAGCATGAACGATATGAAGATGGGTGTCCCGAGGATGCTGCTCGTGCGTAAAATCCTGTCTGCCAGAACGATCGGAGAGGCAATCGATGCCGCGATATTCCAGCCCAGAGCCTCGAACTACAACCAGGTCATAACGGATGAGAACGGTGAGATCTACAGCATCGAAGGATCAGGGACAGACTATGAGGCACTATATGCAGCCGAGGGCTACCTGGTCCATACGAATCATTTCGTGTCCCCCAGGATGCGAAAATATGAGTTGGATGCTCGGGATATCACCACATCGATGGTGCGTTACAATCGGGCCACTCGCCTTATGAAAAACAACAAGGGCAAAATTTCTCTGGATATGCTCAAGGGATTCCTGAAAGACCATGTCAATCGACCTGGGTCTCTCTGTCGCCACGGCAAGGAGGTCAAGACGACGTTTTCCATTGTCATAAATCTCAGCACGAAGAGGATGTTGTTGGCCAGAGGCAATCCCTGCGAATCAGAATATTATGAGTACACTTTCTGACAGGTCTTCAAGTCTGTAAATTCAGATTCATCTTACAGCTGCTCTTTTCTCGCCTTTGCCTTCCAGTAGAGAAAAGCCGGAATGCCTGCGGCGAGGATGATCAATCCTACCAGAGATTTTACCGGTTGGGCCCACACAGTATTCAAAAAAATGGCAAGATTGATCAGCACAAAAAAGACTGGCAGAACAGGGTATCCCCAGGTCTCATAAGGCCGGGGAGTGTTGGGCTGTTTGAAGCGGAGTACAATGACCGCCAGTCCGGTCCCGGCAAAGAATATGACCAGAGCAAACACGACATACTCGAAGAGATCTTTATAGGTGCCTGAAAAGCAGAGAAGGGAGGACCAGACAGCCTGCCAGAGGATGGCTTTTGTCGGCACATTATATTTGGGATGGATGTAGGACATATTCCGGAAGAAAGCCTTGTCTTCTGCCATGGCAAAGTAGACCCGCGGGCCGTAAATAATCGTAGCGCTCAGGCAGCCGAATATGGAGACCATAATCATGGCGGCGATGAATTGGGTTGCTGAGGGTCCGAAGAGTTGTGTCGAAGCCAATTCACCGATGCGGGTAACGCCTTTCATCTGATCGACTGGTAAGGCGAGAACATAGACAATATTCATCAGCAAATAGATAACAGTCACGCTCAGCGTTCCGAGGATAAGCCCCAGGGGAATATTTCTCTCCGGTCTTTTGACCTCCTCTGCCGCGCAGTTGACCGAATACCAGCCATCAAAAGTCCAGAGCACGGCAATAAGGGCCAGTCCAAAAAGCCTAAAATCAAAAGTTACTCCGCCAGGAAACAACTGTCCAAAGTCTGACACCCCTGATTTTTTTCCCAGGGTCAATCCCAGCACAACCAGAACGGCAACAGACCCAATCCTCAAGAAGGTGAAGACATTCTGAACAACGACTCCGCTCTTGATCCCGAAGTAGTTCACTCCGGAAAGAACCAAGATAGAGAAGACAGCGACCAACTGTCCGGCAGATAGGGTGTAATGCAGTCCAGCGATATTCCAATCAAGCAGATAGGTCTCTGTCGAAAGGCCAGGAACAAAATATCCGAAGAACTCGGCAAAAGCAACAGCCAGAGTAGCGATGCCTCCGCATTCCATGACCCAGAAAAATCCCCACCCGTACAGGAACCCTGCTCCGAGTCCATAAGCCTCCCGCAGATAGATGTACTGCCCTCCTGCTTTGGGAAACATGGCCCCTAGTTCTGCAAAGGCGAGCGCTCCGCTCAGGGCAAAGAATCCTCCCACCAACCAGACAATAAGGATCAAGCCAGGAGAGGGCAAATACTCGGCTATAAAGCCTGTGGTCATAAAAATCCCTGATCCTACGATGGCCCCGATGACCAGAAAAGTGGAATCCAGCAGGTTGAGTTTTCTCAGCAGGTGGGGTTCGCTTTTGTTTTTCTCTATCATGGTCGAATTGGCCTCTCCAGTATATTCATCACCGGCTTTTTTCGAACGACTGTATGATTCTTTTTAACTCCGATTCCACTTTGGAATCCAGAGGCTCAGGCTTGTGCGATCTCAAAATTTCTTTTGCCTTTTCGCGGGCCCAATCGCGTGCTTTGTCCTTTTTTTGCAGCCACTCTCTGTAAGGACGACGGTCCATTAATGTCGTGGTCCACAGGTCCTTCATGTGCTCCAGGGTGTGTTCTTGGCTCAGGAAGTGACCGCCGGGTCCGACTTCTCGAATGACATCAACGGCTAAGGTTTTCTGGTTGACGACAATGCCTTTCATCATGTGGCGGATGATATCAAATATCTCACAGTCCATGACCATCTGCTCGAACGACCAGATCAGACTGCCGCTCAACAATCCGACACCGAGGAGCATGTCCGACATCGTCAGTGATGCCATCAGCGTGGAGAGGCTGTTTTCGATGCCGGCCTGCCAGTTTGGCTCTTTGGCACCTGTGGCAAAGGATCCCATGGAGAGTGGGATATCGTAAAAATCGGAGAGGACATTGGTTGCAGCCCCGAATAAAAAATCCTCTGGTCCTCCACCAGTATAGGCACCGGTGCGCAGGTCCATGGCAGTTTGGGCAGCAGCGTAAAACACCGGCGCGCCCGGGTAAGCCAGCTGAATCAGAGCCAGGGCACTCAGGACCTCAGCATTGCCAACAACCAGGTTCCCGGCAAGAGTGGCAGGAGCGGTGGATGCACAGGAGGCCATGGTCATGAAACCCACTGGAAGGCCGGCTTCGGCTGCCGCGAGTGCGGCCTCTATGCTGCCTCTATCTTGGGCAAGAGGAGAAATTGTGCATGCCATAAGAGAGAGTAGAGGCCGCTGGCGCAGGGCTTTTTTTCCACCGGCTATGGCTGAAGCCATTTCCACTGCATTGCGCGCTTCCCGTTCAGAGTAGATGCTTTCCGTCTGTAAGTGTTTGGTGGAATTATGCCAAATTGCCAGGAGCTCATGGAGGCTTCTGGATTCAGTCGGATAATCTTGAGCGGAAACCGGCACCCAATTGAAAGCGATCTGTTCTAGATAATCAGCAACACGGGCGATGTCTTCGACATCCTTCAAGCACGAACGACGCAGCTCACCGCTCGATATGTCGACCGTTTCCACCCCGCAGCCATCGGTGCCGACAAAGACATGATTGCCGTCGAGAGGGAGGTCTTGGAGGGGATTTCTGGCAGAAAGTATATAGGTGGGAGGAGCTTTCTCGAGAGCCCCTTCGATGATGTGACCAGGCACCTTCACAACAGATGTGCTCCTGTCTGCAGAAGCACCATGATCTTCCCATATGTTCATCGCTTTTTCAGAGGGAAATTTCACTCCCACCGATTCGATGATGTCTAAGGTGGCGCTGTGAATTCTTCGAATATCCTCAGGGCTGAGGATGTTCAGGCTGAGACGAGGATTCGAAATGGATTTGATCTTTCCTGCCATTTCAATCCCTTTCTTGAATCCCTTTCACATAAAAGTGCATGTTTTGTCTTTTAATACACTTAATATAATCTTATAAAACTTATTCCTTCATACCAAAGGTAAAGTCCCGAGTCAACTCGATAATTGACTCTTCTCTCAGAAATTGATATTCTTTTTCCTGCCTAGAATGGCAATATAAGGGGAAAGTAATGTCAATTAATTGCCCAAAATGTAAGTCAGCCAATCCTGAGTCTGCCAGTTTCTGTGCAGACTGCGGCACCCAGCTACACTCATCCAAGGATATTGAATTTACAGAAACTGTAGAAGCTCCAAAGGAGGAGCTAACAACAGGCTCTACATTTGCTGGCAGGTATCAAATTATTGAAGAATTGGGGAAAGGGGGAATGGGAAGAGTCCTTAGAGCTTTGGACAAAAAACTCAATGAAGAAGTCGCTCTTAAACTCATCAAGCCCGAGATTGCCAAGGATAAAAAGACTATCGAGCGATTCAAAAACGAACTGAAAATGGCCCGAAAGATCAGCCACAGAAATGTCGGTCGCATGTATGAGCTTATGGAGGAAAGAGGCACACATTTTATCACCATGGAGTACGTGCCTGGTCAAGATTTGAAGGGATTGATAAGACAGACCGGTCAATTGACGATAGGGAAAGCTCTTTCCATCGCCAAGGAAATCTGCGAGGGATTGGAGGAGGCACATCGTGTGGGTGTCGTGCATCGTGATCTGAAGCCCTCTAATATCATCATTGACAGAGAGGGGAATGCCAGTATCTTGGATTTTGGGATCGCGCGCTCAATAAAGGAAATGGGTATGACAGGCGCAGAAGTGATGATTGGGACCCCCGAATACATGTCTCCAGAACAGGTGGAGGGGAAAGAGACAGATCAGCGATCAGATATATATTCGTTAGGAGTGATCCTGTACGAGATGGCAACAGGCCAAACTCCCTTCAAGGGGGATACAGCTTTCACGATCGGTGTTAAACATAAAAGTGAAAGGCCTAAAGATCCTAAAGAACTCAATGCTCAGATTCCAGAGGATTTCAGCCAAGTGATTCTGCGATGCATGGAGAAGGATAAGGAATGCAGGTATCAGTCAGCAGGAGAGCTCCTTGCTGACCTGGAAAAGATAGAAAAGGAAACTTCAAAGAGTATCCTCACAGACAGAAAGCCTGAAACAGAAGAACGAAAGTGGCAGAACTCTATCGCTGTTCTTCCTTTTGTGGATTTAAGCCCTGAGAAGGATCAGGAATACTTCTGTGACGG
>Ga0209427_10000509_pt1 | contig 41417 bp, 45 predicted proteins | sample DeeMarSWOR136_30_FD_187465 | JGI IMG/M metagenome (GOLD analysis project Ga0209427, IMG submission 187465) | Marine sediment microbial communities from White Oak River estuary, North Carolina - WOR-1-36_30 (SPAdes) (version 2) | ecosystem: Environmental > Aquatic > Marine > Intertidal zone >...
CTCTGCTAATAATTGTTTTTGTTTAGCAGATAGACCGTTTTGAAATTTTTCATTTGCAAGCTTAGCTCGATTTAATAAAAAATCTCCATAACGACCATCTCGTATTTGTTGCTTAGTATCCATAATTCCTGAGTCTTCAATTTTTGTACCAATCCATTCAGAATTAGTACGCGGTCGAATAAACGTTACAAAGGCAATATGAGGTAATTTTACAAAATACCAAATCGTTTTAGGAATTAACCTTTTCTTTTTATCAGAGATTACTGTGGAATCAATAGAACGTAAAAGATATTGATGAAACCTTGAAGGAACTTCTACTCCAGATGAAATATTTGCGATTTCTCCCATAAAAGAAACATGTTGCTCATACGGAAAATTTTTTACGTTCCCAAGTAAATAAAGCCTAGCTAAATCCAAAAACCTCTTTAAGAAAATTCTGGTTATGATGGGTACTTCTTTATCCTCTAGGCTAAATAATGCCATACGCCAATGTAAACTAACAACGAATTTCTTAAAACGTTCATTATATTGGAATTTTTGGAGGTTATCTTCTACAAATGGGTAAAAAACTTTCTTTGCAAAGTAATTCTCAAATTCAGAAAATAATTGTTCGCAATCAAAACAAAGCAACTTCTCTTTTAGGAAATCTTGTTTTCTGACGTTTGGGTCAATAACTCGTCGTAGATATCCGGTTGGAGAAGTTTGTTTAAGCCAATTAACTATGAATTTTGGAATTCCATGACTCTCAAGAGTTTTTTTATTTTTATTACAAAGTGCGCACTTCATAATTGATAAATTTATCGAAGCGACCCGGTCGGCCTCGATACTGCGCTGACTGGTGCTGCGGGGCTTGGATTCGAACCAAGATAGTCACCTCCAAAGGGTGATGTCCTACCGTTAGACGACCCCGCAAGATTCTATTATGGCTAATTCTAAGGGTAGTTGGGGTATGGGTGAATATTTTATTTTATTTTGGGCTTCCAGAAAAAGATTCAAAATCTTTTGTAACTCATCATCTTTGAGAGCGGCTGATTGCGTCTGAAGTTTGGTAAATTCCTCTTTAGTCAAGCCAGTAATAATCGGGTTGGACAAAGAGTTGTCTCCTGTTATTTTCAAAACCAGAGCTTGTCTTAAATAATTAATCAAAGATTTACTGAACTCCTGGGAGTCTAATCCTTTTTCGAGAATTTCGTTCAAAAAGTTAATTGCTTCTTTTGCCTTTTTCTGGCAGAGAAAATCGGTAAATTTGCTAACCAACTCTATCCCAACCAATCCCAGTAAATCTTTAATATCTTCAGCTTTGACTTCCCGGTTTAAACCACTGGTAAAAGTTAAGGCCTGACCTAACAGGCTTTCGGCGTCACGAAAGGAGCCGGTAGAATTCAAGGCAATTAATTCTAAGGCTGGTTTTTCAAACTTAACTTTCTCCTTTTTACAAATAAAATCTAATCTTTGTAAAATTTCCGGCAAGGTTAATTTTCTAAAATCGAATCTTTGACAACGGGAAATAATAGTTGGGATCATTTTATGGATTTCGGTGGTGGCTAGTATAAAAATGGCGTGACTCGGTGGTTCTTCCAAGGTTTTTAAAAGGGCGTTAAAGGCTTCTTTTGTCAGCTGATGGGCTTCATCTATAATAAAAACTTTGTACTTTAATTTATTCGGAACAAATTTTATGCCCTCTATTAATTCTCTGATTTCATCAATTCCTCGATGGGAAGCGGCATCTATTTCAATCAAGTCCAGGGCTCGTCCTTCGTTAATTTCCCGACAAGATGAGCACTGATTACAGGGCTCAAATTGGGCCTCTTTTCTATTTTGGCAATTGACTGCTTTGGCTAAGAGTCTGGCAATAGTTGTCTTTCCGCAGCCCCTGGGGCCAGAAAACAAATAGGCATGGGAAATCCCTCCGCTTGAGACAGCGTTACTCAGGGTCTTTACCACGTGCTCCTGGCCGATAATTTCTCCAAAGGTCTGCGGCCGATATTTGCGATACAAAACTAACGACATGTTAAGCTTTAAAAACAAAGAATTTAGAGCCTATAAAGTTCCAAATCCAAGCAAATAAACTAGCAGTAAGTGCTCCAACACTAGCCCAAGCTTCTGCTGATATTCCAAATTGAGGACCAAGTATATTGACCACTAAAGAGGCAATACCAACATTAAGACCAAAACCAATGGCAACTGTCACCAAAAACTTAGAAAACTCCCCCGGTACAAAACCTTTCCTCTTCTTGCCAAAAGTCCAATATTTATTCCAGTAATAACTATTTACTGTAGCCATCAAAAAGGCGATACTTTTAAAAACAGTGTATAAAATTCCATAGCTAATACCAGAAAAGAAAATTAAAAGATTTAAAACCCCCAAGTCCACAAAAGTATTCAGGGCCCCTACTAAAACAAATCTTCCGGCCTGTAAAATAAACAGAAATCTTCTCCCCAACCAAGAAACTAGTACCATCCCCACTAAGGCAGCAGGTGGGAAAAGGACTATTAACAACCAACGATATGGAATTTCAAGACCAATAGTCTTTAAAATAATGAAGAAAAAAATTCCGATGCAAAGACCAATTATAATACTGATTATTGCGTCTGTTTTTTTAAGAAAATTCTGCATATTTTTATAATTTAATAATTATGATATTAAATTTCTTTGACATATTTTTTCTTTTTATTATATAAATACCAACTTAGTCCTAGCACCAGCAAGAATCCCAGCAAAGCTGGCCACCCAAAATATCTTTCCATAGTAATACCAGTTTTAGTAACGAATAAAACTATTATTCCAGCCATTATAACCCCTAGAGCGATCAAAGGGAAGGCTATCTTAAAGGGAATTTGATATAAAAAAGCAATAATAGAGCCAGTCCAGCCGCCGGTGAGAGGAAAAGGAATAGCTACAAAAGGAATTAAAGCTAAATAACCATATTTTTTCATCTCGGACTGGGAGTTCTTGCGAGTTCTCTCGAAAAACCAAGAAAAAAATTTTTGGAAAAAAATAGATTTCCTGGAAAACCAACTGGAAATTGGCTCTAAAAACAAAAGGAGAAATACCACCGGTACTAAATTTCCTATTACTGAAATAAAATAAGCCATAGGCCAATTTAAATTATAGATGGCCAGAGCTGTGGGTAAGGCTACCCTTAGTTCTCCTAGTGGAGTCATTGCCAAGAAAAATGTTTGAATTTCCGGAGTCATTGAAAAATTTTATCATAAATTTCCCGAAAAATCAAGAATTGGTTTCTCTTGACAACTATTTAAGGCTTGCTAACCTAAAATAAGGACCGGAATTATGAAAAATCAAATTAACCCCAGGATTATTACTTGTTGTGCTTGTTGTACCTCTCGGAAGGAAGGGGTTTGGTTTGATTAGAAATTAGTTATTATAATTATAAGTCAATCCGACGGCCTCTTCCGAAAAAGAGGTTTTTTATTTATAATATAATAAAAAAAGTTATGGCTAAAAGTATTTTACAGTTAATTGGTAATACGCCTTTAATAAGAATAAATAGATTAAATCCCAATAAGAAGGTAGAACTTTATGCGAAACTTGAGTTTTTAAATCCCAGTGGCTCGGTTAAAGATAGAATTGCCCTTTCTATGATTGAAGGAGCAGAGAAAAGAAAAGAACTAAATAAAAATAAAATCGTTTTAGAGGCAACGAGTGGAAATACAGGAATCGGTTTAGCCTTGATTTGTGCGGTAAAAGGATATAAATTACTCTTAACCATGTCAGAATCAGTGAGCATAGAAAGAAGGAAAATTTTGAAAGCTCTGGGGGCTGAAATTTTATTAACTTCCACCAAAGATGGCACCGATGGAGCTATTGAAAGAGCCTATGAAATGGCAAAGAAAAACAAAAAATATTGGTTAGCTGACCAATTTAATAATCCCGATAATTGGAAAGCTCATTATAATGGCACGGCTGAAGAAATTTGGCGAGATACCGGAGGTAAAATTACCCACTTTTTTGCTGGTATGGGGACAACTGGCACCCTAATGGGGGTTTCAAAAAAACTTAAAAAATATAATCAAAAAATTCAGATTATCGGAATAGAACCCCTATTAGGTCATAAGATTCAGGGATTGAAAAATATGAAAGAAGCTTACAAGCCCGCTATTTATGATAAAACTTGGTTAAGTAAAAAGATAAACGTAAAAGATGCGAGTGCTTATGAAATGACCAGGGAAATTGCTAAGAAAGAGGGAGTTCTTGTTGGAATGTCTTCGGGGGCAGCAATGTCTGGAACCCTTCAAATAGTTAAAGAACTAAAGAAAGGTTTAGCAGTTGTTTTGTTTCCCGATAGCGGAGAAAGATATTTAAGCACAAATCTTTTTAATTAAAATTATGTTGAGATTTTACAATACTCTATCGCGAAAGAGAGAAATCTTTAAACCAATTAAAAAAGGGCAGGTTAAAATTTATTCTTGTGGCCCAACTGTCTATGACTTCGCTCACATTGGAAATTTCCGCGCCTATGTTTTTGCTGATATTTTAAGACGCTATTTAGAATATAAAAGGTATCAGGTAAGGCACGTAATGAATATTACTGATATTGACGACAAAACTATCAAAAATTCAAAAATGGCAAAAATGAGTTTAAAAGATTTTACAGAAAAATATACAAAAGAATTTTTTAAGGATTTAGAAGCTTTAAACATTAAAAAAGCGACTTTTTACCCCAGAGCAACAGAAAATATTAAAGAGATGATAAAGTTTACTGAGGTTTTAGAAAAAAAAGAGTATGCTTATGAAAGGCTTCACAGTGTTTATTTTGATATTTCGAAGTTTAAAGATTATGGAAAATTATCGAGAATTGACCTGAAAAAAAATAAGCCGGGTACCAGAGTTGATTTAGATGAATATCAAAAAGACGCCCCGGGAGATTTTACTTTATTTAAAAGAAGTACTTTAGATGAATTAAAAAGAGGAATTTTTTATCAAACAAAATGGGGTAAAGTTCGACCGGGCTGGCATTTAGAATGTTCAGTAATGTCAATGAAATATCTTGGAAAAACTTTTGATATTCATAGTGGCGGAGTTGACCTCATTTTCCCTCATCATGAAAACGAAATTGCCCAATCAGAAGCTTATACCGGAAAAAAATGGGTTAATTTCTGGCTGCATAACGAACATTTGGTGGTGGAAGGTAAGAAAATGAGTAAATCTTTAGGTAATTTTTATACTTTGAGGGCTTTATTTAAAATGGGTTATAGTTGGAGAGCTATCAGATATTTTTTAGTGAGCAGCCATTACAAACAAAAACTAAACCTTACTTTTAAGGGACTTAAAAGTGCGGGAAAAGCGGTAGAAAGAATAAAAATATTTTTAGATGAGATAATTCGAAAAACAAAAAATAAGACCCAGAGTCAAAATTTAAAATTAGTTAAAAATTTACTTTTAAAGACCGAGGAAGATTTCGAAAAGGCAATGGACGATGATTTAAATACAGCGCAGGCATTAGCTGCAATATTTAATCTAATAAAGAAATTAAATAAAATTGAGCAATTTGATGTTAAAACGGCCGATCAGATTTTAAATTTAATAAATAAATTTGATTCTGTTCTCGGTTTAAGGCTTTTAGAGCTAAAGAAGCCAAGAATTCCTCAAGAAATAAAAGAATTAACTAAACTACGGGAAAAATATCGTCGAGAGAAGAATTGGCTAAAAGCAGATAAAATTAGAAAAAAAATTAAAGAGTCAGGTTACCACGTTGAAGATACAAAAGATGGTCCGGAGATTAAAATATCCTATTAAAAATTTTATTAATTTGTTTTTCTAAGGAAAAATCTTCTTTTTCCGCTCGTTTTTGTTTTTCTTTCCGGCATACTCGATAAAAGTCTAAGACTTGACTGGCTATTCTCTGCCAGGAGTATTTTTTAACTTCCTTAAGCCCCCACCGGCCTAATTCTCTTCTTAGTCCTTGACTTTCTATTAAAATCTCTAATTTTTTGGCAAGGGTCCTGTGATCTCTTGGCTTAACTAAAAATCTTGCGCCTTTTGTGCCTTCTAAAATTCCTTTGTAACCTTCGTTAGCAAAAGCCACCACTGGTTTTCCGCAAGCCATAGCTTCTACTAAAACCAGACCGAAGCTTTCGCCAAAAATTGCCGGGCTGCAAAAAATATCGCAACTGGCATAATAAGTAGGGGCTTTTTCTTCATCAACTTTTCCTTCAAAAATAACATTCTTTAATTTATTTTTTTTAACCCACTTTTCTAGATTGCTTTTTAAAGGCCCTTCACCGCCAACAATTAACCTTAAGTTTGAGAAAGTTTTCTCTAAGATTTTGTAAGCCCTCAAAAGATAAATCAGGCCCTTTCTTTCTTCGATTCTTCCAAGAAATAAGATATTAATTCTTTTATCGGAGAATTTTTTTAGACCGGGAACTCTTGGATGAAATTCTTCTAAATCTATGCCGTTAGGAATAACTACTTTAGGACCCTTGAAATCTTCTGAGCCCCCAAGGGTTAAGGAGGCCACCCCAATCAATCCATCTACCTTCCACTGGATTATTTTTTTGCAAAGATATATAAAACCTGACTTCTTCAAAAATTCACTTTTTTCGACGTTAGCATGGATAGTTATAATATTTAACGAGCTTGATCTTTCTAAGATTTGGAAAGCCGAGGGAGGAGTAAAATTATGAAAATGCAAAACATCAAACTTTTCTTTTTTAAAAAGATTTTCAATAGCCAGGGGGTTAAAGTTTACAACCAGATCCGTTGCGGTTCCAGCCGTTATGACCGGAAAAGAGGTTCCTAGTAAAATAACATCCTTTCCGTAATTTTCAGACCTTTTTCTACGCGGGGTAATAATTTTGACCTCAATTCCTTTCTTTTTGAATTCTTTAGCTAAGCCTAAAATATGCCTTTTTACGCCGCCGGGTTGGAAAAAACTGTGGAAAGAAATAAGTGCTACCTTCATATTGTATTTAAAAATTGATAAGTAATGATTGTAAATTCAAACTTGCCAAACTAATATGATTTTGTTATATTATACGCGATGACCAGTAACTCTTCAAATAGCCGAGCCTCAGCAAGAGGTAGAGAAGAGGATTTATCCTCTTCAGCTCTCGGATTAGAGGAAAAGTTACCTCCTCAGAGTATAGAAGCGGAAAAATCGCTTTTAGGGTGTTTAATGTTAGATAAAAATGCCGTTATCAAGGTCGCTGATTTTTTGAGACCGAAAGATTTTTATCGAGGAATTCATCAGGAAATTTATCAAGTCTGCCAGGAGCTTTTTCAGAAAGGAGAGCCAATTGATTTACTAAGCGTTGCCAACCGTCTTAGGGAAAAGAAATTACTTGATGAAATTGGTGGGAATAGCTATTTAACAGAACTGATAAACTCAGTTCCTACTTCTGCACATGTTTTTAATTATGCCAAAATCGTCCAGCGCAAAAGAGTTCTCCGTGATTTGATTGATGTCAGCCATGAAATTAACCTCCTGGGTTATAAAGAACAAGAGGATGTAGATAATTTACTTGATCAAGCGGAAAAAAGAATTTTCAGTATTGCTCAAAAAAGTTTAACCCAAAATTTTATTCAAGTTAAAGACACATTAGAAGAAGCCTTTGAAAGAATCGATAAATTATCTAAGCATGAAACTGGTTTTCGTGGTTTACCGACCGGGTTCACCGACTTAGATAATACTTTAGCAGGTCTTCAAAAATCAGATTTAATAATTTTAGCCTCGCGTCCCTCTTTAGGAAAGTCCAGCTTAGCTTTGAATTTTGCTGCTAATATTGCTATTAATGAAAAAATACCAGTCGGAATATTCTCCCTGGAAATGTCCCGAGACCAGATAGTTGATAGATTGATATCTTCTCTCTCCGGAGTGGATCTCTGGAAGCTGAGAACCGGTCGGCTTTCGAGCGAAGGAGAGGAGAATGATTTTGCAAATATTCAAAATGCTTTAGGGGTGCTGTCCGAGGCCCAAATTTATATTGACGATGCTCCTTCCCCCACTGTTTTACAGATGAAAGCGATGTGCCGAAGGCTACAGGCTGAAAGAGGTATAGGACTGGTAATAATTGATTATTTACAGCTAATGGAACCTTTAAATCCAAATATTAGCATGGTTCAGCAGGTTTCAGAGAACTCAAAAGCTTTAAAAGCCCTGGCTAGGGAAATCAATATTCCGGTTTTAGCACTATCGCAGTTGTCAAGGGCCGTAGAACAAAGATCTCCTCAAATCCCTAGATTGGCCGACCTTCGCGAATCAGGCTCAATTGAGCAGGATTCAGACGTAGTTTTATTTATTTATCGTGAAGATCGGGTTCGACCAGAAAGCCAGAGAAAAGGAATTGCCGATATCATTATCGCTAAACATCGCAACGGCCCGGTGGGAAGAGTGGAATTGTTTTTCGACGAAAGAAGGGTAACCTTCAGAAACTTGGAAAAAGGATACGCTGAAGAATAATAATGTACTCTCCAACAATACAAAAACTTATTGATTTATTTTCAAAATTTCCTACCATTGGGCCGCGGACAGCTGCCCGGTTTGTTTTTTATTTGATGCATAAACCAAAAGAAGAAATCGAAGAGCTGATAATTTCGGTTTCCGACTTAAAAAAAAATATTAAAATTTGTCCGCTTTGTTTAAATCCCTACGAAGGCGAAGCTGAGCTTTGTTCAATTTGTTCTGATTCTCGTCGTGATAGGTCTCTACTTTGTATCGTTGGCAATGAAACGGACTTAACGGCTATTGAAAAAACTAAAAAATATCAAGGTCTTTATTTTATATTAGGCGGAACGGTTTCTCGGCTTAAGAAAGCTGATATTGAAAAGTTAAAAATAAAAGAGCTAGAAAAACGTATAAAAAGTGGTCAAGAAATCAAAGAAATTATTTTAGCCTTGAATCCGACAGCCGAAGGCGAAGCCACAACTCTTTATTTAGAAAGATTATTAAGGCCTCTTAATAAAAAAATCACCCGCTTAGGTCGGGGCTTGCCGCTGGGCGGCGAATTAGAATACGCTGATGAAGAAACTCTATCCTCTGCCCTTGAATCAAGGCGTTAGTCACTAAGGCCCTATTTTAATTATCTCTACTTCTGTAAAAGGTTGGCGGTGGCCAGCTTTTTTCTTATAGCGGGTTTTAGCTTTATATTTAAAAATAATTATTTTTTTGCCCTTGCCGTGCCTAATAATCTTTCCAAGAACCTTTGCCCCTTTAATTAAAGGAGTCCCTATTTCTATTTTTTTGTTCTTTTCCAATAACAAAACTTCATTAAAACTAATTTCTGAACCCTCTTTTTTACTAATTTTCTCAATTTTTATTTTTTGGCCGGGTGAAACAAGGTATTGTTTCCCGCCGCTTCTAACAACGGCTAACATATTACTTTAGCTTTTTTGCTTCTTTAAACTCCCTTAATCTTTCGACTTTGTCGGAAAATATAGTCAAGCGTTTTTCCGAATTATCGTAAGCAGAGACAGCGCTTTTTAAATGTCCTCCCAACTTTCGGAAATCCTGCATTAATTTCCCCGCGTCCTGCTGAATCCTGTCCAGTCTTCTCAAAATTTCCTGGGTCTGTCTTGATATTTGAGTGTCTTTGAACCAGTGCTCAATCGTTCTTAGGGCCAGATAAATGGTATTGGGAGAGGTCATGACAACTTTCTTTGACATAGCGTAATCTGCGAGATCAAAGTCCTTACCCAGGTTATTGACTATTTCGTAGTAAATAGCTTCAGCTGGAATATACATTAAGGCAAATTCAACTGTGGACTCAGAAGGTATTATATACTTTGAGGCAATTTTATCAATATGTCCTCTGACATCTTCAATGAATTTTTTCTGGAACAATTCCTTTTCTCCCCTGCCAGCCTCTATCATTTTACTGAAGTTTTCTGAAGGAAATTTAGAGTCTATGGGTAATATTCTTCCATTGGGAAGGGATAAGACAGCATCCACCTGCTCTCCAGAGGAAAAAAGATATTGCCTTTTGTAAAGCTCTTCCGGAAAATGCTGAGAAAGAATATGTTCCAAGGAAGCTTCACCCCATTGACCTCTTAATTTGGGAGCCTTGAAAATTTCTTGAAAAGTGGAAACATCTTTAACGCTTTCTTGCATCTGTTTTATCTCTTCTCTTATTTGGGTTGCCTCTTTAGTGAAAGAAGAAATTTGTTCGTGCATCTGTTTTGAAACTCCGTTCTGACTGTCCCGAATTTCTTTCAGCTGACCGATCATTAGGTCGGTAATTCTTCTTTCTAAATCTCTTATTGATTCGGATTGGTTTTTGTCAATATTTGACTTTCTCAGTAGAGAGAAAATTAGTGTACCGATAATAATGACGAAAAAAGTAATTAAAGCAAAATAAAACTCATTCATAGAGCAATAATAACACTATTTAGCTAAGATTTCAACCAAATAAAGAATCAAGAGTAATAGATCACTGAGTAAATAATTCCACCCAATAAAACAAAGATTAAGGGATAAACCAGATAAGCTCTTTGCGGCTTGATTTTCTTATACATCAGCAAAATTAAAATTCCATCAATTGCCAGCATTATTCCACCAACTACGCCAATGACAGCAATAAAGCTTTTAATTCCTATCAAGTAAAGAATTAAAGGCGAAAAACAAGTAATCGCCCAGGCTAAATTTTTAGAAATTTTTAAGTCATACCAGAGAACCTTTTTTAAGGTTAGACCCAAGGCAACAAAAGAAGTAAAAGTTGTTAAAAGGCCAAAAAGAAGAGCAAGGATAATCATTCCGTTACCCAAGATATCTTTTAACCCCGATAAGGCCTCTCCAGATAAAGCCTCTTCTGTCGTTTGAACTCCGGTAATTCCTAGGATTATATAAATAAAAAAAAGGTAAACAAGAACCGGAATCAAAATGGTAATAGGGATAATTCTGGAAAGCATTTTCTTTCGTTTCCCTAGTATTTCTTCTGCCTCGGGAATTAAGGCCGCTCCCCATAATGAAAAAAGTATTGCGCCGTAGGGTAGAAACAAATTTGACCATTGTCCGTTACTCATTGAACATTGACCGATAAATAAATTTTCGATATTTATAAAAGCCGCCCCTTTAAAAAATACGGCAAATAAGATAACGAGAAATAAAACTAAGCCCCAAAATTCTACTTTTTCGATGGCTTTTATACCGTAAAAAATTAAGGCGGCTCCTACTACAAAATAAAAAAGCGTAAAAGGAAGGGTACCGGCTTGCGGCGAGACTAGTTCGGTTAAAAATTTTCCTCCTAAAATCAGATAGACCAAAATAGCACCAAAAAGACCCAAGATAGTTGAAGTATAAGCCACTATCTCGCCGTTTTTCCCCAGGTAAACTTTGGCAAATCCGGGTAATCTTTTAAAATCAGGTGTTTTCAGAGATAATTCTCCGAAAAATAAATGGATTAGAACCACTAGACTTCCCAGAATCAGAAAATAAGCCAGAATCACCCAAAAACCAACCTGAAGAGTAATGTAGGGCAAAGCAAATAATCCGGCCCCAATAATAGTTCCAGAAATGGTGGTTATAGCATAAATGGTTTTCATTCTTTTTCTTTGAGAGTTTATTCTAGCTCCAATAACTCATTTTCAAATAATTTATATTGAGAGACCTTATGCAGAGTAGGGCAACATGCCGCATCTCCGACATCATGAATAATCCTTTCAAGCGTAATTATACCATCCTGGATACTAACCGAATTTACCCTTATCCTGTCCCCCAGGTATTTTGAGCTAAGATGATAAGGGCTTCCGTTTTCATTTATCATAACAGCCAATTCATAAAAAAGCCCACTGCGTCCCCCTGTGCTGTAGATAATAACAGTTGCGTCTTCTTTCTCGTCGTTATTCAAATCACCAAAAGCTACTTTATCTTTAACCATTCCGGCACTAAAGAGGTAAGGAAAACCATCTTTATCAAATATCTCCTCTTCTCCGTGGAGCCCATCTATAAGACGAGCTCTTTTCTCAAAAAGAGCGAAATAATACTCGGCATTCTCAAGTGATTCTAATGTTAGTTTCACAACTTCTTCCTCTTCTTTGGATGATTCAGTTAATTTTATCTCTGGCGTCTCTATCATTTCTGTATCCTCTGTTCTAAAATGCTGCCAAACTAAAAATCCGCCAATAATAACGATAAGTATAATAAGCCAAATTTTAGAAAAAGCTTGCGTTAACATATTATTTTGTTAAAACTTCGATTAAGAAAAAAATAAGGTAAAGTCCGAGTAGAAAGAAGGCCTCCTTGGTTGTAATCTTCCGATCCGTTCTAACAAAGAAAAAGAAAAACATAGCAGCAATTATCAGGAAAAGTCTGGCTATAGCAAAGGGCGAAAAATCTTCTATTTCAATAGGGCAGATTAAGGCAACAATTCCCAAAACCAAAGTAGCTATAATGACAACCGAACCCATTATATTTCCCAAAATCATCCAAGTTTGAAATCTTCTGGCAGCCATTATCGCAAAATAAGTTTCTGGTATCGCACTGCCTACCCCCACAATCAAGATTCCTATTAAACCGAGAGGCAAATTTAAAACTTCAGAAAAAAATGAGGCTGAATAAACGATCCCTTCAGCAGCAATCAATAAGAATAATAAACTTAAAATTAATCTTCCTAAATCTTTAATAAAAATTTTGAACTCTTTAATAACTGAAATTCTATCTCCCTCATATATCTTAGTAAACCTTTCTTTTTTAGAGAAAAGCCAGAAAATATAGAAGAAGAAGAGTAAAATGAGTACTATGGCATCCCTCCAATCTAAAGTTTTGTCCCAAAGTAAAAGTAAAGGGAGAATAGCGGCTACGATTGTAAAAACAGCAGAAGCTTGGACCATCTTACTTGCAGCTGGGAGGCCTTTAGCGAATAAAGTAGCTAAGGCAACCGCCATGGTCAAATCAAAAAGATTTCCTCCAACGATATCACCTAAAGAAAGCTGGGGAATTTTATGTAAAGCAGCGGTAATACCAACAAAAAGATTAGGGATAGAAGTGGCTACAGCAACAATAATAAAAGCTACGACGAACTCCCGCCACCTCAAATATCTAGCTACCCTGATTAAGGCTGTAACCATCCATTTCCCTGCTAAAAAAAGTAAAGTGCAAGAACCTATAAAGATAAAAATACACAAAATCATATTATTCTCTTTTTAGTTATGAAGAACCATTTGGTTATTTCAATAGAAATTATATCTGCTAATCCCAGACCAACAAGTATTAGCCAATCATTAACTTCTAAGGGTACGGTTTTCAATAAAGTTTGAAGAACGGGAAGATAAATAGCGATAACAAGCATGAAAAATCCAATAGCGACCGCTCCGACTAAAAATTTGTTTGAAAAAGGATTAATGTGCCATAGATTTTTTCTTAAACTTTTACAGGAAAAAACATAAAAAAGAGAATTAATAGCTAAGGCAGCAAAAACCATGGTTCTGACATAAGAAATATCATGATTTTCCTGCCAAAGCCAGAAGAATAACCCCAAAAGTATTAGATCAGTAAATATACCGATAATAAAGATTATTACTTTCATCTCCTGAGTTAGTAGAGGCATTTCTTTCCCCCGGGCTTTTTGATACATTAAATCCTTTTCTTTTGACTCAAAAGCTAAAGCAATATCTGGTAAGCCATCTTCGATCAGGTTAACCCACAAAATCTGGGCGGGTAAGATTGGTAAAGGATATCCCACTAATAAGGCGCCACCAACTAAAATAACTTCTGAAAAGCTATCTGAAAGAAGATAAGTAATGACTTTTCTAATGTTGTCAAGAATTGCCCTGCCTTCCTCGATGGCCGCCACAATAATACTAAAACTGTCGTTCAATAAAATTAGATCCGAAGTTTCTTTAGCTACCTCAGTTCCCGAGCCCAAAGCTATGCCAATATCTGCTTTTTTAAGAGCTGGAGCATCATTTATTCCATCTCCGGTCATGGCTACTACCTCTCCCTTTTGTTGCCAAGCGTCAATAATTCTGATTTTGTGTTTTGGCTCGACCCTGCTATAAACCCTAATTTTAGTTAATTGCCTTTCAAACTCTTCGTCTGAAAGTTTATCTAAATCGCTTCCCTCTAATATATTGTCTGCTTTTATTTTAAATCCTAACTCAGAAGCCACAGCCTTGGCAGTAAGTTTGTGGTCGCCAGTAACAATAATTGGTCTCATTCCAGCCCTAATACAGGTCTTAACGGCTTCTTTAACATCTTTTCTCAAAGGGTCACGAAGAGCAATCAAGCCGGCGAAAGTTAAATCTTTAATTTCCCTTCCTAGATTTTTAATCTTTTCCTTATCCTTCTCAATTACCTTATAAGCTGTGCCTACGACTCTATAGCCATTTTTAGTTAACTCTTCTAATTTCTGGTTGAAGTTTTTTAATTCTTTTTGGGTTATTTTGCAAGCTTCAAGTATTCTCTCCGGCGCGCCCACTAAATAAATAACAAATTTTTTTGAAGAAAGTTGATACAGAACGGCCCCGTATTTTTTTACTGGATCAAAAGGAAGTTCATCAATTTTTTTCTCTGTTTTTTTTAGCTCTTCTCGGTTCAACCCTGCCTCGATTGCTCCGATAAGCAGAGCTTTTTCAGTGGGCGTTCCCCGAACCTTCCATTTATCAGGAGAGTCCTTAGGATTCTCAATAAAAGCTTGGCTGTAGAGTAAAGATATTTTTAGCGGTAGTTTTTTGGCATTTTTTTTCTTTGTTAGTGTAAAAACTTCAGTAAGCTTCATTTTTCCCTCTGTTAAGGTACAGGTCTTATCACTAGCAATAACAGAGGTATTTCCCAAGGCTTCGGCTGCTAAAAGCTTTCTGACCAACCCCTTTCTTTTCAAAATTCGTTGCATTCCTAGGGCTAAAATTACCGTCATAGCTACCGGTAATCCTTCAGGAATGGCTGCCACAGCTACTGCTACCGAGGTGGTGAACATTTCAAGAAAAGTATTCCCGGTAATTATTCCCTCAATAAAAATAACCACGGCAATAATTCCAATTGCTCCTCCGATAATTTTACTAAAATTAGCAATTTTTCTCTGAAGGGGAGTTTTTTCTTCTTTCGCTTCTTTAACCATTTGAGCTACCTTTCCGATTTCAGTCTGCAACCCGATTCCAACGGTAACTACCTTGCCTCTTCCATCTTCTACTACTGTACCCATATAGACCATATTGTCTCTGTCAGCCAAGGGTCTTTCTTTTGGTAAAAAACTTGGATTTTTTTTAGCTGGTAGCCATTCACCAGTCAAAACCATCTCATTAATTTTTAAATTATGGCTTTCTATAACTCTTCCGTCGGCGGGAACTTTATCACCGGGATTTAAAATAAAAATATCTCCAGGAACCAATTCTGAAAAGTCAATTAGTTTAAGATTCCCTTCTCTTAATACCTCGCTTTGATATTTGACTATTTTTTTCAGCTCTCTTAGGGCTTGAGAAGCCTTATTTTCTTGAAAAAAACCAACTATAGTATTAACAATAACTGCCCCAAAAATAACGATGCTGTCAGTGTATAGTCTAAAAATTGAAGTTATAATCCCGGCCATAATTAAAATATAGATTAAAGGACTAAAAAACTGCTCTAAAAAAATCTTCAACCAAGACAAGGGTTTCTCTTCCGGAAGTTTATTCAAGCCAAATTCTGCCTGACGACTTTCAACTTCTTTTTCAGATAAGCCTTTTCCAATATCAGTTCTTAATATCTTAGCTACCTCTTCAAACTCTAAATTATGCCAGAGATTTTGAGTCATTATCCTATTTTAACAAAAAAAGAACTTATTGAAAGTCCTCTGATAAAGCTGGCAGCCTCTAGTGAACGATATTCGAGCCTATTTACTGAATTTCTATTCTGGCAATTATTCTTTAATCGATTATTCTAACGATTCTTGTTGAGATTCCAGTAAATCCTTTACATCTTTTGCTTTTTGAATCGCTTCTTGAGGGGAAAATTGTCCTGACTGACCAGGTTGGTCACTATTACTAAATCTAATTTTATTAAAGCCGAAGTAAAGGCCAAATATTAAAACAATAATAATAGCAAGGATAATTAAAAGAGAAATTAATGATAAAAACCCTTGTGAAAAATTATAATTTTTAAATCTTGCCATTTATTTATTTTACCAAAAACTACCCACAAGGCGATCCTTTGTTTTATTACGGGGGAGGGAAGCTGGTGTTTTGTTTTTGCGGCCCCAAGGGGAGTCGAACCCCTGTTACATGGCTGAGAACCATGCGTACTAAACCACTATACGATGGGGCCAAGAGGGTTAGGAGGCGATGATCCACTATTTTTGGCTATTAGTAAGCTTTTGAATGATTGCTTTAACATTTCCCCCCTTTTTTATCTCTTCGATAACGACTAGGTTGAAGTTTCGTATCTGTTCTTTGCCTATTCCAAGGAACTCTCCGTAGTCCATATGCTGATTAACCTTTTTTTGTAAATGTCCCATTTTACGCTCCGTCATTTTCTTTTCACGGGGATTAGTAGCCCTTTGTTTTCCATTATAGAGAGTGCGGAACCTATGTACTAGATAGATCTGATTTTCGTACCACTGGCGGACCACCTTTCGGGGTTTATTATCTAAAGATATTACCATTTCCCACCTCCTTTTGGATCATCACCTCCTACGAGAAGAGCCATTATTAAAAGTAGCACAAAACTTAAATTTTGTAAAAAACAACTCACCTCACAAAGCTGAGGTGGCGCCTACATATTATTCTAATGAAGATTGAAGAAAATTCTCAAAAATCTTTTTTTCGGCCAGAGATTCGGCTATCTCTAATTATTCGTAATCAGGTGGAATTTGATATTGATGAATAATATATTCGGCCAAGTCATGAAAAACTGGTACGGCCGAATATTCGGAAACCCTGGTTGGAGGATTGTCTAATTTTACTAAAATTAAGAATTGAGGAGAAAACGCAGGGAAAAATCCAATAACAGTTTGGACAGTTTTTTCAGAGTAACCAGGCTTATCAATTCCCAGAGCGGAAAAAGCAATCTGGGCGGTGCCTGTTTTAGCGGCGATATAATACCCTGGGATCTTCGCCCTTCTAGCCGAACCCTTTTCTACTACGCTGACCAGCATAGCCGTTAACTGACTGGCCGTTTTTTGAGAAATTACTTGTTCTTCTGATACTTTTTCTTCTGAAGGAGAGATAGGTTTTGAAAAAGCCTGTTCCTCGCCATTAACTGATATTTTTTCCACAAAAAAAGGCGTAACCAGTTTTCCGTTATTGGCAATGGCTGAATAAGCCCTGACTAACTGAATGCCTGTCATCTCAATGCCTTGACCAAAAGACGCTGTGGCAAAATTTATTTCTCTACCTTGTTTAAATTCTTTGTTCTCCGAAAGACTCTCAGGTAAATCAACGCCTGATTTTTCAAAAATTCCAAATTTTTTAATATAATCCATAAAAAGTCCGTTGGGTAGTAATTTTTGGGCAAAAATTGCTCCACTATTAATTGAGTTTTCTAAAACCCTGGTCATGGTTTCTTCTCCCCAAACTCGCCTATCGTAATTATAAAGAGTATAGTTCCCTATTTTAACGTAGCCCTCGTCAACATATGTGGTAATAGGCGTTATCAATTCTTCGTTCAAGGCGGCGGCCATAGTTATTGACTTAAAAACAGAACCTGGTTCAAAAAAATCTCTAGTTGCTTTATTTCTAAAAATTTCTAAATTGTTGTCCATAGCGTATTCTTGATACTGGTTTGGGTCAAAATTGGGAAAGTGGGCCAGGGCAATTACTCTCCCAGAATTGGGATCTATAACAATAATCTGCCCCCTTTCGATACCTAAACTATCTCTTATCTCTTCCAATAATCTTTCAGCCTTGAACTGAATATTATAATCTAAGGTTAAAATCAGGTCTGGGGCCGAAATATTATTTTCTTTAAATTCCCGATCCTCTCCTTTTAAAATTTCATCATAATATTCCTCCAGTCCGTATTGGCCTGCCCCCGAACTATCTAAAAAACCGACCAACTGAGAAGCTAGCATCTCTTGGGGGTAATATCGCCCACTTTCTTCGGTAAGATAAACCCCAGATAAACTTAACTCTTTCAGGGCCTTAATCTCTTCTTCATTCAGCCTGTTTTTAATTGGTGAGTAAAGAGTATCTTTTTGAAGCTGTTCTAAAACAAAGCTTTTATCTAAATTCAAAACTTCGCTTAAAACCTCACTGGTTTCTGTGATATCTTTTATCTTTGGCGGAGAGGCAAAAACTAAGAGAAAATTTTTATTAATTGCCAGAGGTTCTCCGTTACTTAAAAAGATTTCCCCTCTTTCATCGGGAGTTTTCGTTGTCAGGTGTTGATTAAAAAGACCTTGAGCCAATGCTTTATAGAAATCGGCCTGAAGTATTTGAATATAAACCAAGCGGCCGACAAGAACCGCTGTAAATAGAATAAAGAAGGCAAAAGTTAAATTAATTCGCCAGTTTCGCATTATTTTCGCTGTTTAGTTTTAGATAGTTCAGCGTTCGAAGAGGTTTTCACTTCTTTTCCTGCTTCATTGTGACAATTCAGCAACCGAGGTCTCTAAAATCCGGATGTACTTCACTTCACTTGCCTTTTCAAAGCCTCTATTTTGAAAATAGTTCTCAATATTAACCAAAGAATTAGCTTTAGCAAAATCAATTTTCAGAATTTCTGCCTCTTTTTTGATTTCAGCTAATTTTTTCTCTCGATGTGTCAAAAGATAATTTTCACCGGTTAGGGTATTAATTTGAAAAACGTAAAAAATTAAAAGAGAGATTATTAAAATAGAAACAAAGGTCCAAAAAATTCTTAGAGCTAGGCTCAATCTAAAATTTATAGAAATTGGCGGGCTTAAAACTAATGTGTAACTCATAATGTAATAGATACTTTCACGGCTGCTCTTAATTTAGCTGAGCGAGACCGAGGATTTATTTTTATTTCTTTCGCGGTCGGCCCAACCGGTTTTTTAGTCAATATTTTTAAATCTATTGAAGATCGACTCTGACAGAAGTTTTTAACGATTCGGTCTTCTAAAGAGTGGAAGGAGATTATAACCAATCTTCCTCCGGGTTTTAAAACTGCTAAGGCTTGGGGCAAAACTTTCTCTAAATTGTTTAATTCATCATTAACCGCAATTCTTAAAGCCTGGAAGGTTTTGGTGGCCGGATGTATCTTTTTCTGCTGGAATCTTCTGGGAAGGTAATTTTTAATAATTTCTACCAATTGGGAAGTATTAGTAATCGGCTTCTCTTTTCTAAGTTCTATAATGCTTCTAGCGATTGGTCGGGCCAAAGATTCTTCGCCATAATTTCTTAATATTCTCTCAATTTCTGGAGCTGACCAGTAGTTTATTATCTTTTCTGCTGTCAGGGGGTTCTGAAGATTGTACCTCATATCCAAAGGTTCTTTTTTTAGAAAACTGAATCCCCTGCCCGATCCCTCTAAGTCCCAACTGGACATCCCTAAGTCGAAAAGAATGCCGTGGATTGGCCGAAATTTATATTTTTTAACAATCTCTTGTAGGTTAACGTAATTATCACAAACAAAAGTAGTTCTTTTTCTAAATAGTCGGGGTTGGGTTTTTAAGTTTTTAATTACTTCTTCGTCGGCATCTATTCCCAATATTTTCCCCTTAGGGCTTGTTTCTTCAAGAATAGCCAGCGTGTGCCCACCGTTGCCAATTGTACAATCAATAAAATTTTCATTAGGTTTTGGGTCAAGATATTGGAGAACTTCCTTTTGTAAGACCGGAATGTGCATGTATTAAATACCAAGTTGCTCGGCCATTTCTCCAACCGTCTTTTCTCTTTTTTCCTTATATTCTTGCCATCTTTTTTCGTCCCAAACTTCAATTCGATTGGAAAGGCCGATAATTACCACGTTTTTTTTCAAGAAAGCATATTTTTTAAGATGGTCGGGAATTAAAACTCTCCCTAATTTATCAAGAACAATATCAACTGCCCCTGAAAGCATAATTCTGATAAAGCCTCGAGCATCAACCTGACCAGCTGGTAAGGATTCTAATTTCTGAGATAGTTTCTCCCACTCTTTCAAGGGGTAGATTACCAAGCAATTATCCAATCCACGGGTTAAAACTCCTTTTTTACCCAAGGTCTGACGAAATTTAGCCGGTATTGCTAATCTTTTCTTCTCATCTACTGAATAAGTGTATTCTCCGATAAACATAGTTTTCCACAAAAATAGTCGATTATCCCATAGTTATCCACAATTCCCCACCTACTCTCACTTTAACTTACTTTATAATACTGAGTCAACACAAAGTAATACTTCTCTAAATTACGAAAAAAAATCGCCTCTATCCACAGGTTATTCACAGTACCTATCCAAAAGTAAAGGAGGTGAGACATTTATCTCACCCCCCTCGCTATGATCATTTTAACACGACCTTATCCTAATTTAGCTACCTCTTGACGACAGATGGGTAAAATTTAACCGATAGTCAAGAGTTGATTTTCAGCTTAAATCCTTCCGCCTTTACTTCTACCCTGTTACCTCTTTTTAACTCTCCGGATAATATGGCCCGAGCTAAAACATTTTCCACCTTATCTTGAATCACTCGGCGCATGTGTCGGGCGCCAAAAGTCGGGTCGTAAGCTATTTCGCTTATTTTTTCTTTTAATGTCGGGGTAATTATAAAATCAATATCCTTTTGAGCTAAACTCTTTTTTATTTTTTCCAAAAGAAGTCCGGCAATATCTAAAAGGTTTTCTTTAGATAGAGGTTTAAAAAGTACTACGGCATCAAAACGATTAATAAATTCCGGCCGGAAAACAGCTGTTTTAAAAAGATAGTCTAAAAGCTTTCCTTTAACTTTCTCCCATTCTTTTTTTTCTTTTATCGCCTCTAAAATTACTTGATAACCAGCGTTGGAGGTAGCGATTATTATTGTATTCTTAAAATCAATCTTTCTGCCCAAGCCGTCAGTTAAATGTCCTTCATCCAAAACCTGTAAAAATAAACCCAGGATGTTGGGATGAGATTTTTCAATCTCGTCTAATAAGATCAAGGAAAAAGGATTTTCTCTGACCTGGGTTGTTAAAAGTCCTTCCCCACCGGGAGAGCCAATTAATCGAGGGATATCTTCTGTTCTTTGAAATTCCGACATATCTATTCTTATCATCCGGCTTTCCGAACCAAAATAAATTTCGGCCAGAGCTTTTGACGTCTCGGTTTTACCTACTCCGGTCGGCCCTAAAAATAAAAAGCTACCCATTGGCCTCTCCCCGCCACTTATTTCTGCCCTGGCTCGTCGCAAAGCGGAGGAAACTTCCTGGACCGCCTCTTCTTGGTTAATTATCCTTTGGTGAAATAAATTTTCCAAGTTTAATAAAAGTTCTTTTTCTTTAATTTCAACTTCTCCTAAAGGAATATCGGTTTTTTCTGAAATCACCTTAGACACATACTCTGGTAAAACTAGAGAGGACTTTCCGTGACGAGAAGTATAAACTAATACCTCGTCTAATAAGTCAATTGCCTTTTTAGGAAAAGGGACGTCTTTGACGTATCTACCTGAATAGCGGACTATATCTCTGATTGTTGGATAAGGAATGATTTTTTTATATTTTCTTTCTAAAAAGGCGGTGAAATTCTGCAAGATCAGGATTGTCTCGCTCTCTGAAATCTCTTTTACCTCTACCTTTTCCATATATTCCAAAATGGCTGGGCTTTTCTCAATAAACAAATGAAGACCGTAATAAGACGTAATGCCAATCAATCGAAAATCAGCCAAGGAGAGATATCTTGATAGAATTCCAGAAATATCAATTGCTCCTAGAGACCCTTTCGCTTGAGTAACAAAATTGTAAAATTCATCAATCACTAAAATAACATTGCCGGCGGAAACCGCTTCGCTGAAAATTCTATCTAAAACATTGGTGGCTTCTTCTGCTGATTCGGCAGCCGCCAAAATTGAGACAACATCCAACTCGACAATTCTTTTGTAATTTATTTCCGGTAAACTTTGGCCGTAAAGAGCTCTCTGAACTAAGGCATTAATTATGGATCTTCGGCCGCTTCCTGGCTCACCGATCAAAAGGGCGTTATTAATTTTAGTTCTCGCCAAAACTCTTTCCAGATGTTCAAGGGCTTCTTTGTGGCCCACAGGCTTCTCTATCTCTTTCTTTTTCATCATTTCTGTTAGGTCGGTTGAAAACAAATCCAGTGTAACGGTAAAACCGGCTGCCCATTCTTTTGCTAAGCTTCCTTTCCTAGTTAAATTTTGCCAATCCCAAAATTTTCTACTTTCTTCAATTTTCTCTTCTAAATTCTCCAGCCACAGACTTAAATTTTCAATATCCTTAATTTTTAGGTTTGCGTCAGTCAAGGCTTTTTTAAAAATTAATTCATGTCTAGCTAAGGCAGTTAGGATATCCCCCATCTCAATTCTTGGATGGCTCTTTTTCTGGGCAATTTTAAAAGAGTCAAGAATGGTATTTTCAAAATCTTCAGAAAAAACTCCGGTAAATTCATTCCTCTTTAAAAGCTTGAGGTGGGCCTCAATATTTTTTTTGATTCCGTTTAAGTTTAAAAGGGCTCGAGAAAATATAAAATTTAATTTGGGATTGTCTGAAACCAAATAATAGAAGAGGGCCGAAGAGCTAATTTTGGGAAGTTTTTTTCTCCTAGCCAATTTAATTGATTTCCAGGTAGCTCTCGCCACTTCAAAACTCAGAAACTCCGCCAAATTATACCCCCCAGGGTTTTTTATAACTTCGCTAATCTTTGCTTTTAGTTTTGGTTTTTTTAATCTTGAATTCAAAAAAGATTCCAAAACCCAGTTGAATAAACCAAGAACTAAAAAAATAATTACGAAGCCGAGAAAACTTTTTTGGGCTTTGTGGATAAAGTTATCTGTGAAAAAACCTGAGAGAAAAATTAAAAAAAGAAAAATAGACAAAACTAAAAAAATTTTTTTAAAAAGACTGGCAAATCTAAAAATCGGATACTGACTATATCTAACTGCCTGAGAAATCTCAGCTTTTTTTAAGTCAAAGTTAAAATCCATTGTTCATTAAAAAATAATTTTAATTCCAAATACTAAACCGGCAATCAAAAGGACTGGCAAAATTAGCCAGCCAAAAAAAACAATTATACCGGCGAAAATTATAAAAATTTCTGCCAAAACTCCGAAAATTATTAGGAAAATCCTTAAGATAGCACCTAACACTCGGAGGATCAAATTAGAAAAAAAGATTTCTAAACGCTTCCCGATATAAAGTCCACGAGGATAAGTCCAGCTATATTTATGCCAGGGAGAAAAAAGGGTTCTCAAAAGCAAAGTAATGGAAAAATAATTTACGCCGAACCTCAAGAAGTTTTTCCAAGCTGTCAGAATTTTTTTCGGCGCCTCTAAAAAGTGCCAAGAAAGATATTCTAAGAAAATACTTTGCATTATTTCTTTATATTATATCACTTTTGGAGAATATTATCCAATTCTTCAAGAGTATCTGAGGGAATAATCGGTCGCTCGCCTATTGGAGTGCGGCCAGGATAACGCCAGGCAGAAATTATCTTAATTCCCTTGGGTTTTTTAAGGACAACATACATTACCCAAGCCTCGGTTGGATTTTTCTTGGTACCGGTAAGTTGCATAGCAGCAATAGTGCCCTCGGCTATCCCCTCTTCTATTCTGTCGGGCTTGCGGAAAATTTTCAGAACTCTCTTTTCGGAAAAACGGTACTGCCGCATTTTCACCTTTGAATGCTGCGTCCAATAAACTTTTTCAGTATCTTTCGGCAATTTTAAAAGCATCAAAAAATAATCACTTTAATATTGTTTCCAAAATTTTATTTTTGTCCTTTGGGTATTCTATTAGATTCGGTAATTATTAATGATTTTATTTAAAAAATTCGTTCTGAAATTAAATTCTTCTGGATTGTTAAGTCTTAGTTGACTGCCACACATGTCAGCGATTGACAATAAAATTAACTCCAGAAAAATATCAGGGTACTTCTCTTTGAACTCTTCGGTTTTCTTTTCAGGGTTTTCCCCGGGATAATTTAATATATCATGGAAAAAACCGTGATGCCTAACTAGTTTGATAACAAATTCTCGCCCATCTTCTGATAAATCAAAGTTCGGCAAAATCCTTTTGAGTTTTATTACTCCCGCTTCCTCGTGCCCCAAACATTCGGTAGTATCTTTTTCTTTTTTATAAGTTTCTCTCTTTCCGATATCATGGAGAAGAGCGGCTAAAAATAAAAGTTCTTTCCTCGAATGAGTATCTATTTTTTTATCTAAATAAACTTTAATTTCGTCTTTCAGTTTTTTAATTAATTCCTCCAGTTCTCTAAGAACTGAGATGGTATGATTTAATACGTTGTCATTGTTGTGCCAAGGATTATTTTCAACGAGCTCTTCTAACTTGTAAAAATCAGGGAGGACTTTTTCAAGTTCCCTCTTCTGTATTCTTTCTATGGTTAGTTCCGATACTTTTATTTGCTGCACGTTTATCTAATTTCGTTAGAATTTATCGTAAGAAATAATTTCTTCTAAGCTTTTTCTTATTTTAGGCCCCCCCTTTCCATTTCCAGCCGGAAAACCAAGAGGCATCAAAAATGTCAGTTTATACTCTTTAGGAATTGCTAAAACTTTTTTTACTTTTTCTTGAGAAAAAGCACCGATCCAACAAGTCCCTAGTCCTTCTTCGGTGGCCTGCAGGGTCATATGGTCTACGGCAACTGCCAGATTTACAATATAATCAGGAATTCCCGAAGATAAAACATCGTCGGGATTAAGACCAACGGCAGCAATTATTACCGGAGCTTCGGCGACAAAACTTTGACCACTAGCTTCAGCCACTTCTTTCCGTTTTTCAGCGTCTTTTACTACTATGAATTTCCATTCCTGGGTATTGTGAGCTGAGGGGGCTAATCTGGCAGCTTCCAATACTCTCTTTAATTTTTCTTCTGGCACCGGCTCTGCCTTATAACTTCGACAGCTGTATCTATTTTTAATTGCTTCGGCAACATTCATATTATACCCTTAACATTTTATCACGTTTTTGTTCAGAAAAACAAGGAACGCGACCCCTAAGTATTGGAATTAGAGTCGCGCCCTATACCCTCATGGGCTTTTCAGCCTCCTCATGAGCAGCTCTCGCTGCTTGGCGGCCGTATTTTTTGACGAGTTCAATCTTCTGGCTCAAAGGGTACTCTCCGACAGGTTCATATCCTTTTATTTTGAACTTTACGAGAGTCCAAAACTCGTCACCCGGCTCAGCTTCGTAATATGCAGTATAACTGAGCTTGAAAGGCCCTCTTACGAAGTTGAGCTCTCTTACCCAAGTCTTCTTTCCTTCTTTCAATAGCTCACCTCCTTTACTACCTAAATTATATAATAATTATCAAAAAAGTCAATACTACTTGAATAAGTTAGTGATTAAACGATGGTATCTCAAGCGAGGGCGGTCCCTCCAGGCACGATAAAATTTTTCTTGCCAATTTTTTTTCCAAAAAGACATCTCCGGCAAAAATAAAAACCCGTCTTTGTAGCCGAGCCAGCGAGTCTTAAATTGAGAATGAAGAAGGGCGATTTGAGCACAAAGCAGGGCTGATTCCTGGTTTTCTGTCGTAGTCTTAGTCAGGAAACTTCTAAGACAGACTTCTTCCTTGCAAATTTTTCTAACAAGGGTAGGGAAAACTTCTATCAGGTTTATGTCTAAAATAAAGCCCTCTTTTTCTAACTTTTTGACAATTTCTCTGGCAAAATCAGATAATTTGAAAATCAAAGCCGGCGGCAGAGGATTCACTCTTTCTCTCCTAAAAATACTGGTAGACAAAAACTTCTCATAGAGTCGCATCATCCCTTTGCCCCTGCCCTGAGTCAGTGGCGCGTCAATGGCAATAGTCCTCGTTTCCTTCAAAAAGGGCTTGATCGTTTTTAAAAGGTCTCTGCCAAAAATATCTTGCAACAAAACCGGTTTTTTATTGTCTAAAATACAAAGGCCGGTTGTTTTCTTTTCTTTCCATCCTAAATCAATGCCGATAAAAAATATCCTTTTACTTGACATTTCAGTTTAAATCTTAAAAATTTCACCTTCGTTTATTTTGTTTCACTAACATTTCTCTTGGCTTTTTAAGCTTGGTAGTCGATGAGATTGGTCTTCCGTCTTCACCCAAAACAAATCTTATTTTGACAACTTTTATCGGCTCTTTACCGACTCTCCGTCGTTTCTTGTTAATTAATAAAGCGGTCTTATAAGTTTCTGGAGAGACCACAATATAGTCGAAATTTCTTTTTAGGGTAGGGCCGAATTTATCCTCTATTCTTATAATTTTAGGCAGAACTTTAAACCCTTCTTTGATAAAATCTGTTAATACTTCTTTCCTCTGCTTAAAATCATTAACTTTTCTTTTTTTAAGCTTTCTGGCAAAAGTATCCGAAGTTAGACCAATAGTCGTCTGCCCCAATTTAAAAGCCCGCTTTAATAGGGCTTTGTGTCCCCGGTGAAGTATTTCAAATGTTCCACCTACTATCACTTTCTTCTTTTTTATCCTATTAGAAGTTTTGGATAAAAATTTTTTTTGCATTTCATTAAATATTATATTTTGAATTTAAGAATCTTTCAATGGGCAAATAATCAGTATCCAGTCCGAAAATACAAGACAATGTTTGACTAATACAAAATACGGAGTAGAATAAAGGTATGAAATCTAAAATATTTTTTTTCTTACTATTGTTGCTTTTTCTCTTTTCACCTGCTATCGCAAAAGGAGCTAAAATATCGCAAGAGCAAATACTCCAAAGAGTTGAAATAATCCAGCAGGAAATGAAACTTCTCAAATCGTTGCTTTCGGGCATGCAAGCCGCTAATCAGGGAGCAAGAATTAGTGCCCGATCGTATCTGGCAGTAAACCTTTCTGATAATTCTATCTTACTGAAACAAAACATCAACCGGCGCTATCCTATAGCTTCAATCACTAAGCTAATGACAGCCGTCATTGCTTTTGAAGAACTTGATCTCGACCAAAAAATAACCCTGACAAAAGAAATGCTTGAACCAGACGGATACAGTCCGTCTCTTTATTTAGGCCTCAGCATCGATGCGGAAGAGCTTGTCAAGGCAAGTCTTATTCAATCCACTAATGATGCGGCCGAAGCGTTAAGCTATTTTATGAAAAAGGACAAGTTTGTAGCTCTTATGAATCAGAAGGCCAAAGAACTTAAGATGACAAATACTGTGTTTTATGACCCCCACGGATTAAACCCGGATAACCAATCTACCGTCCAAGACCTTACTAAACTTCTAATATATATTTATAAAAATCATCCGGAAATCTTGGATATCACCCGGAATAATAATTTCTGGCTTCCTGATTCAACCGGAAGATTGCTTAAATTCCGGAATTTGAATAGTTTTTACCCCCTGTCAAGCTTTATAGGCGGAAAAGTTGGTTATTTATTTGAAGCCCGACAAACATTCGCCTCACTATTTAATATAAAAGGCGATACGGTAGCTGTTGTTATTCTTTATTCTGATAATCATCGGGCTGATATTTTCGCTATTCTCAAAAGCTCAAAACAGTCTCTCAGCTCCCGATAACGCTAATTATCACTCTCCTCGTTCTGGGTCCGTCAAATTCTGCCAAGAGAATTTGCTGCCAAGTTCCTCGGACTATTCGACCGTCTTCAACTGGTAGAATTCTTGCCTGCCCAACCAAACCGGAAAGAATATGAGAATCGGCGTTATCATCTATCCGGTTGTGACGAAAATCAAAACCGGAAATCAGCTTCTTTAGAACATCCAGCCAATCTTTTTTCAGACCCTCTTCATTTTCGGTCAGTAAAAGAGCGGCTGTGGAATGCGGCAGAAAAACCAGTACCTGGCCGTCTTTGATGCCGGCTTTTTGCACTATTTCTTCAACTCTGTCGGTAACATCAACTAATTGATACCTTTCCTGAGTTGAAACCTGGAATTGGTTTTGTTTATTCTTCATATTTTATTACCAAGGTATCTAACTTCTATAGGCCAGCGGCGCACTCGTTGAATAAGACAACTTGATTGTTATATTGGTTAATCAAGGCCTGGGTTTGAATAAGAAGATCGTTATATTGAGAAACGAGACTGTTATAGCGCTCAACTTTCTTGTTATAAGTCGCTCCCCATCTCGGCTTCATTTTTTTTATCTCTAATTCAAGGTCTCTTAAGGTAATTTCCAACTCGTTAAGTTGTGCTTGATTTACTTTAATTTCTGCTAAAATTGCTTCCGACGGCTGAGTACAGGCGGCCAAAGGTAAAGAAAAATGTTGAACAGCTAACCAGGTAACTTTTCCCTCAAACTCTCCTCGTAAAACAGCTACACCGATTTCTTGATACTGTGAACTTAAGATGTTTTCCCGATGGCCAGGGCTGTCCATCCATCCCTGAACAACCGCCTCATCATCTTTAAAATTACCCAGGGCTAAATTTTCACCAATAGCAATAAATTCATAACCGACATTCTCTACTAAACTATCTACTCCTTCCCCTGAAGGAGAAATATGCTCAAAATATTGTTTAGCTAGCATATCTTCGGCTTTCATAAGAGCGGAAGTATTAAGTTCTGAACTTTCTCTAAACGACGGCAGATCCTCTTTTTCTCTCTGAGAATTGGTCCATTGGATTATGCCGACTTGAGTTAGGAACGATTCTGGAGCCTCTTCCTCAGCTCTTAAGAGTGGTGGCGTAGCAATTTTTTTCTCGACCTCTTCAATTAAAGGAACCTTCTCTTCTGTCCATTGCTGCGGCAATCTTAGGGTTAATTTTGAATAAAAATCTAATATTTCTGACCAGAAAAAAATTATTCCAAAAATAATTAATAAAATTATGAATACTATAATTTTTTTCATTTTTTATAAAAATTCTCCTATAAGAAAAACTTCAATGATGGCCGCTAGCGCCAGTAAGGGAAATAAAAATTTCAAAAAGAAGCTCAAGGCAATATTCAGCTCTGTTTTAATGCTGACTTCTTTCTTGAAAATTCTTTCTAAAATAATCCTGCCTAATTTAAAACCTACGGCGCAAGCAAGAATTACTGCTAAAATTTCAAAAATACCGTGAGGAAGAATAAGAACGGAAATAGTTGACCAGTCATTCCTGGCTTGAGCGAAATAAAGTATAATTCCTAACATTGAACCATTAGAAAGCAAAACCAAAAAAGGAAAAATGCCGAAAATTAACCCCAGAATAACAGCCAAAAAAGCAGTAATACCGTTGTTTAAAAAAATAATCAGAAACTGGCCGAAAGACGGCATTTCAATTATGGGTTCTAATGTTTCTCGGAGCTGCTCTAGAACTATCTCTGCATCCTCAGGTGAGCTCTGGGCGGAAAAATAACCTAAAAAGATAGCGGCAACAAAAACTAAAAAAGCGACTAAAATAAACCTTCTCAGGGAAAAAATATATTCTTTTAAAGACATATATCACTTAAACCTTACTGATACTTCCAGTGCGTCGTCATGTTCTGGAAGACCTGAAGGATTATCTTTTTGTAAGATTAAATATCCCTGGCGCGAAAAATCTTTCTCGTCCGCATCCGCAAAAACCGGACTTTCAAATACAAGTACTGCCTCAAACGGCACATAGTCAGTTGTCATCCAGTCCTCTTGCGCTCGAGCAAGGGCCTCAGCAATTATTAAACCGTCCCAATTAGTGAGCAAAACCGGGAAATCAGCTTCAAAAAACCAAGAACCCCGGGCTTTACCAGTAACTACTAAAGGAGACTCTATTATATCTCCATCTTGAGGAGAAAAGAGCTTGATTAGGTCCGTTTGTCCTCTGGTGGTTGTCCAAACTTTATCTTTTGTGCTGTCAATTAAAAGAAAAATCGTTGTTCCTAAAAATAAAATAACGGCTATGAGAATTAATATTTTTTTCTTCATTCGGTGGTTTTGCCGTCAAATTCCGCTTCATTAGCTTCGGCTTCTTCTTTAGTGACACGTACAATACCGTCTTTATGGTGAGCCGGAGAATAAATCGTATAAAGTTTTAGTTTCTCGGTTCCTGAAACATTAACCACGTTATGCTGAGCACCGGCTGGCACAACTATCGCCGAACCATCTGAAACTTCGTATTCGTTTCCATCGATAATAACCTTCCCTTGGCCCGATTCAAATCTAAAAAACTGGTCATTATCCGGATGAACCTCCATGCCAATTTCTTCATTAGGCCTCAAGCTCATCAAGACCAATTGAGAATGTTTGCTGGTATATAAAACTTTACGGAAATTCTCATTCTCTAATGTTGCTTTTTCAATGTTTTCACTGTAACCTTTCATATTGAATTAGAACAAATAAATTTTAAATTTTATAATTCGACCGTTTATATAAATTTATTATAGCAAAAATTATTATAAGCCGAATTTAAAATCGTTGGGGCTAAAAATTTGCTACTCTTTTTAGCCACTGGCCGTATTTACAATCTGAACTGTGCGGTGGCGGGGCTGCCTCTCTTAAAAGTAAAACTGCCTCTTTAAAAAGGCCTGGAACATCTGAAGGATTTGTTTCTATCTCATGGAGTTCTTTTCTAAAAGGCAGCCTGTCGCCAAAGCCGTTATTTTTATCAACTATATAAAAAGCCAAATAGCCCTTTCCGGGAGTTAGAAAACCGTTCTTCTCCAGGAGATAAGTGTAAACATCCATTTGTAACTGAAAACGGTCGTAGATATTGGCTACCTGACTACCGGTAGATTTGTAGTCCATCGGCGCTAGTTTGCCGCCTTCAAACTCTAAAATATCATCAACTGCACCAAAAAGAGAAGCCTTAAGCTCTGGATCGTAAAACCTTATCCCTGCGAAATTATTTCGCCATTGATTTAATAAATCTTGATTCGGAAAAAGTTTGGCCGGGATATTATGGGCTAAAATCAAAGGATGAACTTCTCCTCTGGCACGGTAACTATCAAACTCTTGCTTTAAAAGGATATCTACTGCCTGGTTAAGGGCATAAGGATAGGACGGAGGTCTTTTAATACCCTGCCGCTTCTCCAACCAAAAACAATGCGGACATTCCAAATACAAGTCCAAAGAAGTCGGCGAAAGTTGGATTGGCTGATTATTACTCACTATTCTATATTAATTAAGGCCTAGTTCTTGGTCAATCCCCTGCATCGCCTCAAGGCCTATCTCAATAAATTCTTCTAGTTTTAAATTAAGCAGTTCTTGGCATTTTTTGATAATTTCTCTGTTGGCTCCTCGGGCAAATGATTTTTCTCTAAAACGGTTTAGAACGTTTTCTGCTGTTAAGTCCTTTATTTTCTTAGATGGTAAAACCAAAGTGGCAGCTACTATCAAGCCGGTAAGTGGATCTACCACAAAGAGGGCTTTTTCCAATAAGGTTCTGGGTAATATGCCATGAGCTTCATTGTGAATTTTTACTGCTTGGCAAATATCTTTGTCTAAACCAACCTCTTCCAGCATTTTAGCGCCGACTAATGAATGCTGCGAAAGATCTTCTTTAACTTTTTCGTAATCAATATCATGCAAGAGTCCGACTAAGGACCATTTTTCTGGATTTTCCCCAAAGTGCCGGGCTAGAGCCCGCATTATCGCTTCCACAGCCAAACTATGCTTAATTAAGTTTTGATTCTGGATATTTTGCTTTAAGAGCTCAAATGCTTGTTCTCTTGTCATTTTTCTATTCTACCAGAAAGTCACTGAATTAGCGACCGGTTTAAAACCCTTTCGATAAAAAAACTCCTGGGGTTTTTACCGAGAGCTTCCTAAAGGGGAAGCGCGGCTTTTCAGGGCCGCGCCGGAGGACAGACGAGGGAAAGTTGGAAAGTAGCTTCTTGGCGGGTAAAAAATTCCGGATATCTCGGTTTTCCGTCTTGATCGCGAAAAACGCAGAAAGGCTGAGGTACTCTGCAGGTACACTCGTTCTTACGGCCACTGTATAGGCAATACTGCCGATGGTCGTCCTTGTCTTCGATCAAGAGAAAATCGCAAACGCCCAGATCAATTTTGAAGATCTTCTGAAGATTAAAGAATAATTGATTTCTGGCTATGGGAATGTCCCATTCCGAGATCTCTGGAAGTAATTCCAGTAATTTTTTGTGTGTTTTTTCCACTGTCGGACACACTTTTAAATCGTCGACCCAACCATTATCACTGACCTTCGCTATTGCCTTTTCTACTCTCTTCCTCAAATTTTGTACCTCCTTAATGTACTGTATCCCGGCATCTTGAATTTACCGAGATTATTAGATTATATTGCCTTCGAGAATCTCCGTCAATAGAGTTTATCCACAAAAAACCGCCCGGTTGGCAGTTTCTTAGTTCCGGGCTGGCTAAATTTTATTTACTTTTCTTCTAGTTTTTGGGGAACAATAAAGAGAGCAGCTATATAGGCGATTATTCCAGGCATAATTCCGGTAGCCAAGATTATGAATACAAAAATCAATCTTAAAACAGTCGGATCAATATCAAAATATTCGCCGATTCCGCCAATTACCCCACCGAATATTTTATTTTCTCTACTCCGGTAAAGTCTTTTCATATTATTCAATCTTTACAAAACATATATATTAAGGACCATGGTAGCTTATTTAAAGGCCCTAAGTCATAATTAACTTCAAATCAATTTTTTGTCAAATAAAAAACCCTTAGAGGGCATTGATCTTTTAAAAAGAAGCTGTCTTATTTTTTCAAATTGACCAGAATTGCTCTTCTTTACGGAATAGCTGAAGGACTTTAAGGACAATCAGCATAGCAATGGCGTAGCCTACTATGGCGGAAATCGTGGACATTTCTACCAAAAGGCCTGAGAAATAGACGTCATCGAAAATAAAATTGAAGGGCGAAATTAAAACATCACTGTATTTGTAAAGAACATTAACGACCAAAGTTTCGGGGTTAGCTCCCAAAAACTTAAGCAACAGTCTTGCAAACAAAAAGGCCTGTAAAAATATAAAAAATTTTGAAACTAGGGACAAAAATACAGAATAGGCCTTAGATAAAATTGTCATGATTGACTTCATATTTCTTTTTTAAATTATTACATTTTTAAAAAAGCCTGTCCAGAGTGCAAGCTATTGACATAATTTAGGGGCGGCGTATAATACCCCTAGACGATAAGTCAGCGTAGCTTAAATAAGTTTTAAGTTTCCAATTTAAAGCGTAGATAAGTGCAGCGACTTAAAGTTTCAAGGTCGCTTTTTATTCAAATAAAATAGATGTAAAATGGCTTTCGATTCAGACAGAGGTTTTAGACCTCGCGAAACCGTCAAGGGCAATTGGAAATGCTCTGAGTGCGGAGCTGAAATAACCGAGCTTCCTTTTGAACCAGCACCAGACAGACCTATTTATTGTAAGGAATGCTGGCAAAAAAGGAGACAGCAAAGAAATTTCAGCAGATAATCTTAAAACAAAAAACCGCCTTCTGGTGGTTTTTTGTTCCTATAAATTTTCTCTTTAGTCTTTTGTCTGTTTTTTCTCTTTGCCTCGGCGGCGTTCCATTTCCCTGACCTGCTTTTCATTAAAGCCGAAGTGATGGGCTACTTCGTGCCAAACAACATTTCTGACCAATTTTTTAATCGCTTCGGGTGTTCTAGCAAATCTTTCAATCGATTCCTGGAAAATAGTAATTTTATCGGGCAACATCATGCCAAACCCCCGACCATAAGCGGTTTTGGGTACTCCTTCGTAAAGTCCGAGTAAAGAACCGGAATACCTTATACCAACTTTTTTTAACTGTTCGGCGCTCGGCCTTTGTTCGATACAAAGAGCGCAGTTATCTATTTTCTGACGAATTTCTTTAGGCAGCTCCAAAATGGATTCTTTAACTAATTTCTCGAATACTAAATTTTCCATAAAAGGAAGAGTTGATTAGTTTTTCTTATCCACCATACTTAATTTCAAAATCCTCAAATTCACCTTTAAATTCCTGCCAGTCAATCTGCAAGCCATCAACTCTGGCTGAGTCCGGACCTTTCCTTGCCCAATCAACCAGTTTCTCCAATTTTTCTCTTTCTCCTTCGGCTAGTATCTCTACTCGGCCGTCGGTTAAATTTCTCACCCAGCCAAAAAGACCAAGCTCCTCGGCCTTATTTTTAGTCTGCGACCTAAAGAAAACTCCTTGCACTGAGCCGGAAACAAAAATTCGGATCCTGGATTTCTCGGACATAGTTCAGGTATGATTTAGAGGCCAAAAAAAGATTGAATAGCAGAAACTATACTGGAAGTCAAGGCAGTAAATTCCGGACCAAGAAAATGAGCTGCCAGTATTAAAACCACAATTACAAATAAAAAATCAATAAAATACATAATAAATTTTATCTTTCAATTTTGTGGGCGTATCCCGATTTGAACGGGAGACCTTTGCAATGTGAATGCAACGCTCTAACCAGCTGAGCTATACGCCCTTATAGCAAAGCTATTAAATTTAAAATAGCAAATTTTTGCGATATTGCAACCTAAAAGGAGGTGTCGAAGCGCCCCCTTTTAGCTTTAATTAATTTTTTGATCTTTACGTCTTTTGCTGAAAGAATTCTTTAGCTTTTGCTTGAGCAATTCTTAATTGAAGCATTTTATTTGACTTATAAATCTGGTACTGTTTTTTTCTTATATCAAGCCACTCCTCAAATTTGAGAATGCGTGATTTTAAAAGCCAAATAATTAATAAGGTTATCAGTAAAGGAAGGAAGAATGAGTCGGAAAATAAATTATTTGTCAAGCCAGTAGGAGCTTCTGTAGCTGTCCCGGCTACGGCTGTCCTTGAGACAGAAACCTTAGCATTATCCCAACGAGAAGTATCACCGCTGGAAACCAAAACGGTATTAGTTAATTCAGTCCGACCAAAAGTAAAGCTTCCTGCTCCGGCGACATCTGCTCGAAAGCTAATTGCTTTTCTCTCGCCAGCTGCTAAGTCACCGATATTAAGACCGGTAATAATATTTCCTGAGGTCAAGACATTATCAACCCTCAGGTCACCTCGATAAATCAAGCCTCTCGGCAGGGTATCTTTTACAACAATGTCGTAAAGAGAATCTCTTCCCGCTTGTACCACTATCATGAAAGTAAGTCTTTCACCGGGTTGGGCATAAACTGATTCGGAAAAAGCCGTTCCTCGGGAAAGATTTTTGACGCTTTTCCCAATAGCAAATCCAGGAGAAACATCAGTATCAACGTTCACTCTAACAGAATCTGAAACAGAACCTTCAGAATTGGTACAAGTAAGAGTGTAAGTTCTTGAAGAAGTTAATCTGCCGGTTGACTGAGAGCCTGACAAAGTCTTTGTTCCAGACCAGGCACCGGAAGCATAGCAAGAATCAGCATCGCTTGAGTCCCAGGTTAAAGTGGCTGAACTATTGTAAGAAATACGAATGGGTCCATCAGAACCGTTAGCCTCAATATCAACAAGAGGTTCAGAGTCGGAAGTAGTGGTAAAATATTTGTCTTCTCCATACCTAGTGCCGGCGCTACTACGAGCTACTGTCCGGTAATGATAGGTTCTTGAAGGAAGAAGACCAGAAACGGTAATACAGTAAACCCCCGGCTGGGTCAAAACTTCCTCTGATGTTTTTTGGCCGTAAGACTTTGTCCGACCATATTGAAACCAAACAGAAGTTGTTTTGTCTCCAATCAAATCAGTTAATTCTCCAACAAGGGTTACCGTAGTTTCATTTACCGTAGTTTTAGAAGGACAACTTTCAGCTAAAACAAAACTTGGTAGAAGAAAACTGCCAACCAGGCCGACCAGAAGTCCGGAAACCAACAGAGGCCTCAGAATTAAATTTTTTTTCATTTTTTTCCAAAGCATAATAGTAATTTGTTTAACTTTAATAGCTAATAACCTTTTTATTTTTTCAGCTCTGCCTCCACGGCAATTCTTCTGGTACCGGTTTCTGGAGGCCAACAGCTTATTAATAATAGCACACTTTTATTATCTGTCAAGGAATCTTGAGAAATTTCCTCTCCCTTTTCCAGAAAAAACTTACGGGTCACTCTATATTCGTATTTTCTATTGTTAAAAAAAACATAAATTTCATCCTCTTCTACTAATTCATCTATGTGCACAAACACCCAGTAATATTTTATCTTAGGGTAGCTAGGAGGGGCCGAATGACCCAAAACGATGGTTTGGCCGGATTGTCCCGGCAAAACGGAGTCGGCAAAATGAACCACGCCGAGATCCAGCCCTTTTTTAATCTCGTTTATCTCATTACTCTCAACAAAAACTAAAGGAGCCGTAACTTCAATTTTAGGAATCTCTACACTGTTTTCTTTTTCGGAATATTCGTAGTTTTCAGAGCCGTTAAAATTATCTTGAATTTGTTGTTCGCTTTGTCTAAAAAAACCTGAAAAAAATTCAGAAATCACACGATAATTAAAAATCCAAGAAACCTCATTCCAGTTAAAAATTATAAGAGTTAATAAAAATAAGGAAATAAAATACTTCCAGAGTTTTTTGACTTCCATTAAATCATGAAGTTTTGGGGATTAACGAGCTCAATCATTACCATTTTGTCCAAAAAGACCAAAATGAACCACAAAACAGAAAAACTAACCGCCTTTAAAACAGCGTCTCGGTAGTCAATTGTAAATCTGCGATAGATGAAAACATCGTAAAAAACGGTAATAAACAAAGTAATAATAATCAAGATCAAAGAACCGTAAATAATTCCTTGAATCAAATCATAATAATCGCTTACCATGAATTGAAATAAAGCAAAGGCAGGAGTTTTTGGAGTTTTGTCTGTAGCGGCAAGGGTAGCCGCTTCCTCTTTCTCTTCATCAGACACAGCCATACCTTCAGGTTCTTCATCCGAAACGATCGGTGTCTCGGACCCTTCTTTTCCCTCTTCTCCTGCAATTTCAACACCTTCCTCTTCCACCGTTTCTGTCTCTCCAGGCGTTACGGGAGGAGCTTGAACTATTTCTTCTTCTGGAGCCTCCGAAATTATTGTTTTTTGGGTCCCAAAAAATTGAACAACTAACGTGGTCTCTTTACCCTGAAAATTATCTCTTAGCACCGCGATCCCCATCTCCTGGAAATCCGGATTCAAGATATTTTTCTTATGAGAACCTGAATCCATCCACGCTGAATGAACTTGGTCTGATTCTACAAAACCGATGGCTAAATTTTCTCCGGCCATTCGGTAGCCGTAGCCGCTTATGTCTAGCCAGTACCAAGGCGTAATTCCCTCCGGACTATAATGAGCGAAGTAGCCGTTTTTCATCATATGTTTTGCTTTCAAATAGGCGGCTGCATCCAGTACCTGATTTCCGTTCAGAGGCTTAAGACCGAGTTGTTTTCTGGCCGAATTGGCGAGTTCAAAAAGGCCGGTTTTTGTCACGTCGGCAAAGAAGCTCGTCTCGGGAAAATAAAAGAGAAAAGGGACAATGACAAGCTTCAAAATTAATAAAGCAAGACCGTAATAAACCAGAAAATCACCGTTCAAAAGCCTGGGACGGTATTGATTAATCTTGCAAGGAATAAGTATTAATTTTATTTTATAAAGAAAATCTTTAACCATATTCCGCCTTTATTATACCAAAAAAGTTAAAAAAAGTAAACCCCGTTAGAAAAAATCAGGGTGCCCTTTTGCGCCTTTTCAGAAAAAAATGTAAAATTAAGTTAATGCGGGTACTTGAATTTCATTTTAATCCTAAGTTGAGGCCGGGTTTAATCTTTGATAGTTTTTGCTATGAGCCGGGAAACGTCTACGAGAGAAGAATGGGAAACTTATATCTGACGGGTGCCTTAAGAAATATTCTACCGCAAAATGTTAACTTTTTAGATAAGTTGGCCAAAGTCATTCAAAAAGAGTACTACCGATCAAGTATTATTAAACCGGAAAAAGCTTTAAAAGAGAGTTTAAAAGAAGCCAATGAATTCTTGGAACAAATTGCTAAAAAGGGAGATGTTAGTTGGCTGGGTAACTTAAGCTTTGCTGCCTTGTCCTTAAAAAATTACCAGTTAAATTTTACCAAAATCGGCGATTTAAAAATTTTTCTTTTGCGTGGCGGGAAACTTGTTGACATTGACAAGAAGTTGAAATTTGAAGAGATTCTCCCCTGGCCTTTAAAAGTATTTGGCAACATTGTTTCGGGAAAACTGGGCCAAGATGACGTTATTTTGATTTCGACCAAAGAAGTAACCGATTTTCTAAAAAAATCAAATTTATTACCCGAGATCACAAAGCTCGCACCCTTTAACGAAGAGGGACTAAAACAAATCTTTGATAAAAAAAAGGAGGATGTTCTGAAAATTTCCGGAATCTGCCTAGCACTAATTCTAAGTGAAGAAGTGAAAGCGGGTGAGACCGCTGAAACTCCGTTTCGCTTTCCCTATCAGCCAGTTTCATCAAGGACGGCAAAACAGGTTATTACCCCACAAACATATCCAAAAGAATTCAATTTAAGGGAGGCTTTTACGCCGCTGATTAATACTTTTATTAAAATTCGTGAATCATTATTTGCTCGCTTCAAAGAGTTAATCAAGAAGCCCCGCCTCCGGCCGCCGACTGAGTACCTAAAAGAAAAAAGAGAATTCCCAAAATTAAGAGTTCCTAAGCTATCTATCCCAAGGTTATCTATTAAATTTCCGCTAAAACGCAGGGCGTTAATTTTAATCCTGGCCCTGATTCTCCTCTTGTGCGTGGGTTTCTTTATTGCTCAATTCAAAGAAGAGAAAGAGTTAAAAGAATACCAGAATACGCTACAAGAAATCCAGGAAAAATTTAATCAAGCCGAAACTCTTTTGGTTTTAGAAACACCACAAACAGAAGAAGAGGCAAATTTATTACTTAGGGAAAGCTGGAAGGAAATTTCTCCGCTGTCGGAAATCGCCCCTCGTTTACCAAAAGACTTTCAAAACGAGGTTTCTTCCTTGAAAGAAAGAATTTCTGAAATTCTTTTCGAGTTGAATAAAATGGAAACTATTGAGGAGCCGGAATTATTTCTCGACTTCAACCATCGTGGGTTTACTCCTCACAGAATACTTTCTTTTGAAGATGAGTTTTATTTTTTCAGTCCCTATTCCCAAAATTTATTTAAGATAGACAGTAATAATCGAAGCCAGCTTATTGAAGTCGCCAGGACGTTCAATTTTGCTTTTCCCGTTGATGAGGTAATTCTGTTTTTTTCAAAACCGGATCAGCTCACTATTCTAAGCGCCGAAAGACTATTCTCCGGTACGCTGGAGAAGCCGTATGAAGACTTTAGTCTTGACAGCCTTTCTATGTTTAGAGAACATTTATATTTTTTAGACAAAAATTCTGGCGAAATAATAAGATATCCATATTTAGGAGATTTAAAATGGGGTTCTCCAGAGATGTGGCTGGTTGAAAAAGAAAAGAAGGCCGTTGGAGCGAAATCTCTAGCCATTGACGGTTCAGTCTGGGTTCTGAACGAAAATGATTCTCTTAGCTTGTATCATAGAGGCAGTCTTGAAAAAGAAATCAGTTTGGAAATTTTTCCTGAGCCCGAAGATTTCAAAAAAATTTTTACTTCGCTCACCCTCCCCTATCTTTATCTTTTAGAACCTGCTCAAGGAAGAATAGTCATTCTTGATAAAGACGGAGAAATTGTTAAGCAATTCCAAAGCCAAAAATTTGATAACCTTTTTGATTTCTCAATTTCCGAAGACGGTAAAACAATCTATCTCTCAACTGGCCTGAAGGTCTATCAGATTAAACTTTAAACCTGAAAAAAAATCAGCCCCGCAGAGGCGGGGTTGATTTTTTTTCAAAACTGATATCAGTCTTATCTTTTCATCCCTTTCAAAACAAACCATATCAAAGCAGCGACTACCAGAATAACTACTAAAATAAGCCATGAAATTGGTATCTCTCTTTCCCTATTTTCTGTTTCTACTTCATCTCCAAGCTGAATGATTTCTTCATCTTCGGGTGCTAATTCATCAGGCCCTTCAGCCTCAGCTGTACCATTTTCTTCAGTTGCGTTATCAGCAACCGCACCATCTGATACACCATCTTCTGCCGCTGTAACCTCTTCACCTAAAACTGCTTGCCAGTAAGCTGAACAGTCTGCCTTAGGAAAATAATCTGATAAGTCAGGCATCGGAATGTCGAGCGTCGGACACATTATAAGATTAATCCATCTCTTGGTTGTCTTATAAACGTAGCCGGTCGGCTCATTCTCATCACAATGAGTGCCAGCATCTTCTACCCAGGGTCGTAATACTTCATCTTTATAGCGAACCTGGAATTGACTTAGGACATCCATTGTTGCCAAGTCATAAATACCTGTTATTGGCAGACTTGAACCCATATGTAGATTCAGGAATGCCTGCAGTTTTCGGACTTCATAAGGGTTATTGTCAGCTCCGTACTGGATATATTCATACAAGTATATACCACATTCTTCTACCTCTTCGCCGAGAACCACGCCTGCCGGGCCCGCATATCCTCCAGATCTGGTATATACACACGAACCATCATCTGCCGTGGCGTCGGGATTGTAATTGTAGGCCACTGGATCAGTACAACCGTAAACAGGTGGCGTCACATATTCTTGCCAGACAGCATAGACAGTGATATCACCAGTAACTACTGTTCCGGAAGTAAAGACGCTTCCCTGTCCGTCTGACTGAGTATTCCAGCCGACAAAAGTGTAACCTGTCTTTGTCGGATTGGCCGGCATAGCCCCTCCTACAGATTGACCGTCAGCAACAGTCCTTGTCGCATAGGTTGTCGTTCCGTCAATAAAGGTTACGGTGTAATAAGTGACTGAGGTCGGCTGCCAGATAGCATAGACAGTAATGTCAGCAATAACTGGCGTGGAATTAGTGAATGTATCACCACTACCATCGCTTGCAGTATTCCATTCAACAAAGTCATAACCATCTCTGGTAACCGTTGGCAAAGGATCTACGCTCTCTCCTTCCATAACCACTACATCTGTAGATGTTGGGGTTCCACCATTTCCGTCAAAGGTGACGGTGTAAGTGATAACACCGGGAATTAAACTGAAAGCAGCTGTAACTGATTTGGCTCCGTCCATCGTCAGAACACAAACAGTTGATGTGCCACTACAGTCGTCTCCCCATCCGTCAAATTTCTGGCCGCCGCCTGGTGTGGCAGTTAGGGTAACTTCCGTACCTTCTTCGTATTCTTCTTCACAGTCAAAAGCTTCATAACCACAGTTAATACCCGCCGGATCACTGGTTATCCAACCGAATCCGGTTGTACTTGCGGTTAAGTTATAGGTAGTTATTCCTCCTTCAGGAGCGTTAAACGCCACACAATAATAAGTTTCACCTAAAACAGGATTAATAATGTAATCGTAGTTGTCATAATTAAGCACGTCCTCATGACAATACATTTCAGCCGAAACATTATCTCTTGGTGTGCTCGTATCTCCTGAGAAAGCAATATATCCTTCTTGCATTACTTCACGAACCCATATTCTATCACCGCTTAAGCTACTGATACTTGTGATAGCTAAACCGTTGCTATCGGTTGGCCCAAAGGTAGTCCAGGCACCGCCAGCCGGTCCAATAATGTTGTCACCAGGATTTGCCGTGCCGGCATAGGCCCA
>Ga0209427_10000510_pt1 | contig 41319 bp, 51 predicted proteins | sample DeeMarSWOR136_30_FD_187465 | JGI IMG/M metagenome (GOLD analysis project Ga0209427, IMG submission 187465) | Marine sediment microbial communities from White Oak River estuary, North Carolina - WOR-1-36_30 (SPAdes) (version 2) | ecosystem: Environmental > Aquatic > Marine > Intertidal zone >...
CCACGCACACGCCTCTCCTTCTCTCTTGGTACATGTATAGCTTCCCGCCTCGGAGCTAGGCTCCATCAGAAACCTTATGGCTAAGTTGACAATGAAACATTGACCTTATTTGAGAAGATCGTTATTTAACATTTTACTCGGAGATGAAAATACGAGTAGAGGCCTATCCAATCGTCGCGTACGCGCTCAATACGTGTGTCTGAAGTACGAAATGGCCTCTAGCCTTACTTATGTTAGTCTTAGACGATAGATCTCTAATCTGCAGTACTCCTTGAAACCAAGCCGTTGATATATCCTGTAGCCCATCTCGGAAGAGACAAGCACACCTACCATATAGCCTAGGTCCCTAGCCTCACGAAGGGCATGAAGAGAGATGGCGGTCCCTAAACCTCTTCCCCGGGCCTCGGGTACGGTGGCCACGCCATGTATACCGGCGACTCCGAGACTCGGCAGTAAAACAGAGGTGGTTACCGGCTCCTCCTCTAGATATCCGACATAACAGTACCTTGGTATGGAAGGGTCAATGCTCCTCTCCATCTTGAGGAATCGAAGTGTAAAATCTCGCATTCTATTCACAGGCAATAGGACATCGTAGAAGTCCCTTGTGGTCCTCTCATCTCTCACTCGCTCGACGCTCAATCCCTCAGGCCAGGGGATGTCCTCGTTCAGGGAGTAGAGTTCGACTGCCATCCCCGGCGTAGCCCCAACGTGGACGAGGTCGTGTTCCTCGAGATGAATTCCGAGGTCCTCGGGCTTGGATGCGGGGCCCACGTACCAGCTCATCGGGATGCTTTGACCTCTGAAGTAAGAGATGACTTCGTCTATCTTCTCATCCCTGTCTTCGCCTGTGAGGTTGGCTGTGAAGACTCCGTTGAAGCGGTGGGGATCCTTCAGGTTCACCCACCTGAGATCTGGGCCCTCATACATTTCGGCTTCAGGGGTAGAACCGTAGACCTTGAAAAACTCGAACCAGGAGGCGTCGATGATCTCTGGAAGGAATGGATCTGAGCAGTCCTGAATAATCTTACTCATAATTTTAACTTTCTTCCTTAAATAAAAAACCTTTTTGATTAGGAAAATAGCGTGAAATAAAGGAAATTAAGATAAAGTGTTTTATTAATACTTGGTTATTTTGCCGTTGTGCTTGTAGTATTCGTTGTGCGTACACGCACCTTGTACTTGAAAATCTCTGATTAGGAGCACATGCGTGCTCCTTACTCTTTTCTTCACTAGAGTCAGCATCTGAGTGGTTTCAAGAAAAAGACCTCAGCAGACTGACAGGTTTTTTGACTTCTTTCAAGGGTCGGAATCTAAAGAAAAAAATGGAGGATGACCTTTCAGTCCTTATATTATATAGTGTTCATTTGGATGTTCTGAGAAGTATCTGTCTCTTCTATCTACAAGAACTGTTACAACGTTAACGTCCTTTCCCAGATCCTTGGCTACTTGAATGGCAGCATAAACGTTTGCATCAGAAGACATCCCACAAAAGAGTCCCTCCTCCATACATAATCTGTAAGCCATATCAACCGCATCCTTGTTTGAGACAGTAACCAATTTTTCAGGCATTCCTTTCTCTAAGATAATCTCCGTTAGCAACTTCATTTTTTTCATACCGAAGAGTTCAAAAATTCTTTTTAATAATCCCGACTTCGTCAGCTCTATTATTGGAGCATCCTCTGGCTGTACCCCGATAGTCATCACGTCTTGATTTTCCTTTTTAACAGCTTCAGCTATCCCGAGGAACGTTCCACCTGTTCCTATTGATGCTACCCAAGCATCTACTTTACCTTCCAATTGTTGGATAATTTCTTTTCCAGATACTTCATTTGCTTTTGCGTTATAGATATTACACGATTGATTAGTCTAGAATATGTCTGGGTCACCTTTATCCAAGTCATAGCATTTCTTAAATCCCGTACATACAGAAGCAAGTGTCCTATACTCTTCATCGATTTTATTTAAGATATCTTTGTACTCATTTGGGTCGAATGTTTCCACCTCTGCACCAAAGAACTTCATAATGTTGACGCGATCTGTGGGCGTATATGTGCCAGTCCACTCTGCGGGGATATATAGTCGAACCTTATAGCCCTTTACTGCTCCTACAAACGCGAGAGCCGGTCCCGTATTCCCGCCTGTAGATTCCACGATGGTGCCACCCGGTTTTAGTTTCCCCTCTTTCTCGGCCTCTTCCACCATACGTAGGGCCATTTTGTCCTTGATGCTTCCACTTGGGTTCAAGTACTCACATTTGACATATACATTCACGTCGAGGCCTTTCGTCACCCTTTCAAGTTTGAGTAGTGGTGTGTTTCCTATCAGTTCTAATGCGTTCTTTACAACCTTCATCTTTTCAGACATCCTTCCTTCTTGGTATTCTTACAGCTCCTCACCTAGGAGTTAGGGTCCACCAAAAGCCACCATAAAGATGTCTAAAGGCAGAACCTGAATCCTACTAGATTTATCATTATTTAACCATTCACTTGGAGATGAAGGGATTAGCATCTGCGTGGTTTAAAGAAATGGCGCGCGAGGCTGGAGGGCCTGAGAGTCAGCCCCCGTGGACACGCACGGGCGACCCGCCCCGTATGGCCTCGCGCGCGAAGCAGACGATCGTTCTTAAAGGTTGAGCATCAGCTCACCCTCATCGTATTGGAAGACCTCCTCCACGTTTGCCTCGAAGACTCGCGCGATCTTCACCGCCAGCAGCAGGGAGGGATTGTACTCCCCGTTCTCCACGAAGCTGATCGTCTCGCGCCTACAGCCCACCATCCTCGCCAGATCCTCCTGCCTCAACCCATCCCGCGCACGCAGCTCCTTTATCCTCGTCCTCACAGGGGTCACCTTGAGCGCCTTTTCCCATAGTACCACCTGGATAGGCCGAAGAAGGACAGCAGGAACATCGCTGACGCCGCCAAGTAGATGGCCGCATTCTTGGTGGGTAGAGTGATAAACTGGGCCGCAATGTCGTAGAATGTGAGCGCCATCATGAAGTATATGCCCACGACGAGGGTGAGCTTGGCCGCCTTTCCGTCAACTAGCTGGCTCCTCTCGTCGGCGATGGGGATTCCTGCTCTCCTCTCTGTAATTACCCAATATAGCATCCCGACTACGACGAACAGGTTCCCCACGATCACAGGAAGGACTATCGAAGAAACACCAATGCTGAAACCCTGATACAAACCAATAGCAACGTACGTCAACACTACTGCTAAGACGGTGACCATGATCCATTTCCGATTAAAGTTACCACTCATCTCGAATCCACCATTTGTTAGCTTCAACACACACCATATGATGTTTACCTAACATCATGTATTGTAAAACACACATCGTGTTATATAAACCTAACGTCTCATTGATCAGGATAAGCTAATTAGGGTAAAATTAAAATTTTTAAATTATTCGCGCATGCGAGCGCGCGCGACCATAGCTCCATCACCCATTTTTCATTATTTTTTAATTTATTATGATTAGTAACAATGAAATCGAGACTAAAACCATCATTCCCTCCTCCCCTCGTTGAGTTGTTCGCGCAACCACTGCGTTTTGTCACCTCCACAAGTATTACCAGCCAAACCGCGACATCCTCCGAGATCCCTCAGTATATAAACGAAGGAAAACAGATTGGGGTACAAAACATGACACCGTTAACCGAAAATAGGACCCTTTTCCAGAAAAGGAGACCCAAAACAGCCCCGAAGAACATAGGGGGGAGGGGGGGGTCATACGATCCATACGTGAAAACAAGGCCAACCACCGAAAGGAGCCCGGAAAACGCCCCTTCTCGATCCGATTCCGACCAAAAGGGGCGTTTATTCAGACCAATAACCCAACCTACGTAAAATTAACACGGAACAGTGAATCCCGACGACCCCCAACCCACCCTCTTCATACGGTAAAAATAGAGACCTGAAAACCCCATGACAAGCCACTAACGTGCGAAACCCCTATTCCCAGCCACCACCGGATCGGAGAACCCGGAAAACAACCTAAGCGGTGCGCGCACGCGGAAACCTCTACCACAAATCACCCAAAATTAGCTAACCACCTCGGGATAAGAATATATTGTAAAATAGATTATCGATTAAAATTCTACGAAAAAATAACCAAGCTGACTAGTTCCAAATCCCCTTCCACCGGGAGGCGTTCGAAAAGGGGGTTTCCATGAGGGAGGCGGGGGGTCGACCGGCTCATATCTATAAGGAGACCTACTCAGCTCCGAGAGGCGGGACTAGGTACATTCATATCCCCCCGGCACAGCAGAGATGATGTGCAGCTCCAAGCCCAGGGTAGAGCAGTCCTCTGCATGCTCAAGACCAACGTCCACGACCACAAGGTCTACCGCCTCAAGCTGGACGAGCTCAGGCGCCTAGTCGAGACTCTCGACATAGAGGTCGTCGGCGACATAGTTCAGAGCCGCCACAGACCCTTCTCAAAGTACTACCTGGGAAGCGGCAAGGTCAAGGAGATAAAGCGCTACGTCGACAGGCATGGCGTCAACCTAGTCGTCTTCTACAACATCCTGAGGAGCAGCCAGAAGCTCAACCTCATCAAGGCCCTGGGATGCGACGTCGTCGACCGATACGAGGTCACCCTGGAGATATTCGACCAGATGGCCTCAGACAACCTGAGTAAGCTCCAGATAGAGGCCGCCCGCCTCGATAAGCTGGCACCATACTTCAGGCTCGAGGCGAGCATAAGGTACCACAACGACCGCCCCTTCTTCCGCAGCATGGGCGAGTACGCCTTCCACAGCCAGCTCAGAGAGCTCACCAGGAGGCAGGCACGGATGCGAAAGCAGATCGAGGCACTCGTCAAGGAGAACCGCCAGAGGATACGGAAGAGGAAGCGCCTCGGATTCCCCACCATCTGCATCGCCGGATACTACAACGCGGGGAAGACGAGCCTCTTCAACGCCCTGACCGGGGACGACAAGCCAGTCAGCGACCGCCCATTCACCACCCTCAGCAGCAAGTACCAGCGCAGGTACATCGACCACGAAACGACACTCCTCTTCATAGACACCATCGGATTCGTCATCGACCTCGACCCCAACCTCATCAAGAGCTTCGAGCTCAACATGGAGGACATGAGAAGCGCCGACGTCGTCATACTCCTCCTAGACATCACCGACCCCACCCTCACCCTCCAGATCAAGCTCGCGGAGGGCATCAGGCTCCTCAGGGGGCTCGACGTCCCCCTCGAAAAGATCATCGTCGTCTTCAACAAGTCCGACCTCACCCCGGACACCTCCGAGACAATAGCCGAGGACCTCGGAGTCGAACGCTACGGCCTCCCCTGGACCATAGTCTCCGCGAAGGCCCGCACCAACCTCGACGGCCTCATCGACACGATCATGGCGAAGATAGAGCAGCAGAGAACCCCGCCCGCACAGCCCCAGCTGGCCAAGAGAGTAGAGGCCATTGAAGAGGACTGAGGAGATACTCACACGCCTCCTAGACCACTACGAGAGGCAATGGAGACCCCGGACAGGAGACCCCTTCAGGAGCCTCGTCAGGATCATCCTGAGTCAGAACACGAACTACAGGAACGAGGCCACCGCCTACGCCCGCCTAGAGGAAATGGTCGGAGTCACGCCGAGAAGCCTGGCAGAAGCCCCCGTCGACGAGATCGCTGAGGCCATACGCCCAGCCGGCATGTACAGGCAGAGGAGCATGAGACTCAAGCAGGTAGCGAGGGCTGTGATCGACCGTTACAACGGCGACATAAACAAGATCATCAACAAGTCACACCCGAAGGCGAGAGAGGAGCTCATGATGCTGCCAGGAGTGGGAGAAAAAACGGCTGACGTCCTCCTACTTTTCGACGCCGGGAAGGAGATTATACCCGTCGACAGGCACATCTTCAGGATAACCAAGCGCCTGGGGATCGTACGCAACAACGCGAAATACGACGAAGTGCGCGCCGCACTTGAGAAAGCGGCTCCACCAGGCAGACACGAGGACATACACGTGCTCCTAATACAGTTCGGGAGAGACCTGTGCAGGGCGAGGAGGCCCCGATGTAGAGAATGCTTTCTCTCAGATCTATGCCCATACCCCAACGGAGACCCAAAAACCAATAAATGTAAAGACCAGCCTCTATAGGGGTAACCCCCATCGAGATGCTGGAAAACCCCTAAAAAAGGGTAAATCCATCGATATCTCCCAAAGCGATTTCTTTTTACCCCTCTAATCGTAAGTTTAAATCGATTCGAATCATTTAAATTCGAGACACGGTGATTCATACCAGCTAATTCGAGACAAGGTGAATCGTCATGCCCAGGGTAAGGTCACCAAAGCGCGGATCCAGATCATTCTCGCCCAGAAAACGCGCCAAGAGTATCAAAGGCAGAGTCGACTTCTGGCCAGAGGTGAGCGGCGACCCCCGGCTCCTGGGATTCGCAGGCTACAAGGCCGGCATGACCCACGTTTTCCTCATAGAGGACAGGGAAAGGGCGCCGGACTACGGGATGGAGATGAAGAAGGCCGCGACCGTGATAGAGGCGCCTCCAATGGTGGTCGTCGGACTCAGAGCATACCAGAAGACACACGACGGCCTGAAGGCCCTGACAGAGGCGTGGATGTCGGACCTACCGATACACACGCTCATGGCGCTGAAGACCCACCGGGAGGGCGACCCGGAGTCAGGCTTGAGGAAAATCGAGTCCTTACTGGACAAGACGTCTCACCTCAGAGTCATAGCGGCCACCCAGCCGAAGGAGGCCTTCGGCTCCCAGAAGAAATCTGATCTGATGGAGATAGCCATGGGGGGCGGGTCGATTGAGGAGCAGTTCGAGTACGCAAAGGGCCTCCTCGGTGAAACCGTAAAGATCTCTGATGTGTTTGGCGCCGGCGAGATGATTGACACCGTCGGCGTCACGAAGGGTAAAGGGTTCCAAGGGCCCGTCAAGAGGTGGGGAATCAGGCTGCTGCAGCATAAATCCCGGAAGACTGTGAGGGGCGTCGCATCGATAGGGCCATGGAAGCCGAGAAGGGTCATGCACGGCGTCCCCAGGGCGGGCCAGATGGGCACTCACAACAGGACGGAGTACAACAAACGCATACTGCTGGTCGACTCCGAGGGCGAGAGGGTAACGCCTAAAGGAGGATTCAACCGGTACGGGGAGGTCAGGAACGACTACATCCTGCTCAAGGGTAGCGTCATGGGCCCCGTGAAGAGGCTTATCAAGCTCCGGAAGGCGGCAAGGGGGTCAAGTTACCCCTCCGAACCACCCCAGGTGACCTACATCAACAACGAGTTCACGAGGCAGATGGAGGCAGACTGAGATGAGCGTCCCCGTCCTAAACCTCCAGAACGAGAAAATAGGAGAGGTAGAGCTCCCCAAGGTATTCGACACACCCTACAGACCAGATGTGATAAATAAGGCCGTGATAGCACAGCAGTCCCATGGATTCCAGCCCCAGGGGAGAGATCCCATGGCGGGGAAGCGGACAACAGCCGAGTCCTGGGGCACCGGACGCGGAATAGCGAGGGTCCCAAGGCTCAAAGGAAGCAGCAGGGCAGCCTTCGGCGTCAGTATAGTCGGAGGGCACCAGGCCTTCCCACCAAGTTCGGAGAAGGTAATACGTAAGGAGATCAACAAGAAGGAGCGGAAGCTCGCGATAAGATCGGGCATAGCCGCCACCGGTAGCAGGGACATCGTCGCAGGACGCGGCCACATCATCGACACAGTTAGTCAGCTACCGCTGACAGTCGGCGACGAAGTCCAGTCACTGCAGAAGACGAAGGAAGTCAAGGAACTGTTCACCAAGCTAGGCATCTGGCAGGACGTCGAGAGAGCCGACCGCAAGAAGATACGTGCGGGCAGGGGCAAGACCAGAGGCCGTAAGAGAAAGGTAGGCAGAGGCCCGCTGATAGTGGTGACTGAGGATCTGGGCATATTCAAGGCCGCAGGGAACCTACCCGGAGTAAATGTCGTCAAGATCGAGGATCTCAACGCCGAGCTCCTCGCGCCGGGAGCACACCCCGGAAGGCTCGTCGTGTGGTCGGAGTCGGCGCTGAAATCACTGGACGAGTTATGGGGGGAAGGAAGCAGATGAAGCCGCACGAAGTGATCCTCTATCCCATGATGACAGAGAGATCCATCTACATGATCGAAAACGAGAACAAGCTCATCTTCATAGTAAACAGGAAGGCGAACAAACACGACATAGCTGCGGCGGTGAGGAGGCTCTACGGGGTCGAGGTCGAGGATGTCAACACCCTCATAACCCGGAAGAGCGAGAAGAAGGCCTTCGTCAAGCTGGAGGAGGGTTTCGACGCCTCAGACCTGGCGATAAGGCTCGGGATACTGTAGTGATGGATTATGGGGAAGAAACTTAGGGTCCAGAGGCGGGGAAGGGGTACACCGACTTTTAAAGCCAAGCAGAAGGGGAAGATCGCCTCCATCCAGTACCCCGACGCCAAAGAAGGGAGCATGAACGGAGTCGTGACAGACCTCCTCCACGAGGCGGGAAGGGGCGCTCCACTGGCCAGGATCCAACTCGGAGGTGGCGCGGAATACTACATCTCGGCACCTGAGGGCATCCACATAGACCAGGACATCTCCTTGGGCCCTAACGCCCCCCTGAGGGTCGGCAACGTCCTACCCATCGGAATGATCCGTGAGGGCACCATGATATGCAACGTCGAGCTCAGGCCGGGTGACGGCGGACGCTTCGCCAGGAGTTCAGGCAGCTTCGCAACGGTCGTCTCCCACACGGGAAACGTGACGGCAATAAAACTACCGTCAAAGAAGATGGTAGAGATAAGCAACGACTGCAGGGCCACAGTGGGAATAGTCTCAGGCGGAGGAAGACTCGAGAAACCCTTCATGAAGGCCGGGGAGAAATGGTACGCGAAAAAGGCCAAGGGCCAGGTATACCCCGTCACCAAGGGCATCAAGATGACTGCGGCGTCCCACCCCCACGGCGGAGGCCGCCACAGGCGCCCCGGCAGCTCGACGACCGTGTCCAGGCACGCCCCGCCCGGGGCTAAGGTAGGCCTCATCGCCGCCAGGAACTCCGGGAGGAAGAAGAGGCGGAGGAGGGGCTGATCCAAACCCCTTATATTGAAGCTGGACTCTGAAGGTGTTGAATCCATGCCAAAGGAATACCTCTACAGGGGTCTGAACGAGGAGAGGCTCAGGACGATCTCGATGGACGAGTTCATCAGGCTCCTGCCGTCCAGAATGCGCAGAAGCCTTAGAAGGGGATTATCCGAGGAGCAGCGCATCCTCATAGAGAACATACGCTCATCCGAGAACCGCGATAAACCGCTGAAGACCCATGCAAGAGACCTCATAATCCTCCCCGAGATGATGGGCAAGACCATAAACGTCTTCAACGGAAGGGACTTCGTCGAGGTCAGAATCGACATCAAGAAGGTAGGGCACTACCTGGGGGAGTACGCGATCACCAATCAACCCGTACGCCACGGCAGGCCCGGCATAGGAGCCTCAAGAAGCTCCATGTACATACCCCTAAAATAGTAGCCATCCTCATTTCACGCACGGATATCACATCAGAAAAAAATTATCCAATAAACCATCCTTCATAAAAATCAATAACATCATCAAATTCTATTTACATAATCTTTAGTTACATCGATCAACTATAAACGATTGGATTTAGATTTATGTATACAAGCTTACCGGAATTATTATCTTAAATAACTTCGTAACTAATCTCTATTTTAACCTAGCATAGATTGAAGTATTTTCTGAATGCTTTTATTTCCCGGTATTCTCCTTCGAAAAAGTCGACTATACAAATAATCTTCCGTAGAAAAGCTGCATTTCAAAAAGGTTTTTATAAGGATTGAGGTTCTATGCTGGCGTACGGTGCGTATATGCCGTCGTGGAAGTACTCGATTCAGGGGCTCGACCCAGACCGGACCGCGATAGCCAGCGGAAGGGATATGAGAATATCCCCGAAAGCCGCGAGGGAGATCTGCCACTATATAAAGGGAATGCGCCTTGAGGCTGCCAAGGGTGCTCTGGAGGAGGTCGTGGAGCTGAAACGCCATATACCCTATCTCAGGCACAAGAAGAAGGTAGCACACAGGAAGGGAGCGCAGGGGTATGACGCCGGGCGATTCCCACAGAAGGCAGCTGGAGAGATCCTGAAAGTACTCGAGCAGGTAGAGGCTAACGCAGAGTTCAAGGGGCTCTATACGGACCGTCTTAAGATCATTCATATAGCATCTCACAGGGGTAGGGTGATAAGGAATTACATACCAAGGGCCTTCGGTAGATCTTCTCCCTATTTCAACCACCTCACCCACGTCGAGGTCGCCGTCGAGGAGATTTGATGTCGGTCGTCAAGCGTATTATTAGGGACAGCATCGAAAAGGTCAAGGTGGATGAGCTCCTATCCGAGGAGTACGAGCAGGCAGGGTATGGGGGCATCACGCTCACCAAGACCCCCCTCGGCGCCCAGATAAACCTCTTCGCCATGAGACCCGGCAGGGTCATAGGGAAGCGGGGCAGGGCCATCAAAGCGGCTTCTGAACGCCTGGAGAATGAACTCGGACTATCAAACCCCCAAATTACGGTAGTTGAAGTCGAAGTGCCTGAGCTCAATCCGAAGATCATGGCGGCGAGGGTGGCAAACGCACTTGAGAGAGGGGTTCACTACCGCCGAGCTATATTCTGGTCCCTCAACAGGACGATGGAAGCCGGTGCAATAGGCTGCGAGATACTCATTAAAGGACCACTCAGGAGTAATCGAGGCCGCTTCGAAAAGGTTAGCGAGGGCTATGTCCCCAAATCTGGTGAACCAGCGCTCATGTACGTAAAGAAGGCTACCGTGCACGTCAAGATGAAAAAGGGGACATTCGGCGTCAATGTGTCAATCGTCCCCCCCGATGCGAAGTTCCCTGATAAGATCAACCTCGATGGATTACCAGTCATAGAGTATCCCGAGGAGGAGTACGAACTCCCTGAGGGGGTTGAGCCGGAGCCAATGGCTGTGGAACCAGAGAAGGCTGAGACCCCCGAGGTCAATGTGACAATACCAGAGCCCGAGGTTATCTCTGAAGCTCAAGTGGTTGAGGATCAACTGTACCAAGCACCCATCGAACACGAGGACGAACCTTCCACCATAGAAGAGCCAATAGAAATCAAGAAAATACCGGATGAAGACAAGACTGAGGAACCCAGTAAACCAGAGGAAGATAAACCAGATATCGAAAAGAACACAGAGGGAGCAGCAGAGGCGAACACGGAAAAACAAACAATTCCCAACGAAGTCGACAAAGAAGACGAAACGAGCGAGGAAACGGAGGATTGAGCATGCCCATTCTGAGGATCCAGGAGATCAGGGAAATGTCCGATGAGGAAAGGGCCAACAGGCTGGACGAACTCCGAACAGAGCTCTCCAAACTGTACACGATGATAAACGCCGGGGGCTCAATAGAGAATCCCGGCCGTGTAAAATCCCTCAAGAAGGCGATAGCCAGGATTCTGACGGTAACACGAGAGGAGGAGCTCAGAGCTTGAAACCCGTCAAACCAAGTAACATACTCAACCATGAGCTCGTAGGGCTCCAAGCCCAAGTCATCAGTGACAGCAACCCCACAAACATATCCCTGTCAGGGAAGATCGTGGACGAGAGCCGCAACACCCTAGTTATCCAAGGAAGGGAAAAGTCAGTTAGAATTAGCAAGAAAGACGCCGTCTTCAGGTTTCACCTTCCCAGCGGGGAAGTCGAGGTGGAGGGTCATGCAATCATTGGAAGGCCTCAGGATAGGATTAAGCGGAGATTGAAGAGGCAATGGTGAGGAGATATTAATGTTCAGTTTTAAGAGCCCTGATCAAACCTGCGACGACCCCAACTGTCCATTCCACGGCACACTAAGCGTAAGGGGAAAGATGATGGAGGGAGTCGTCGTGAGCGACCGCATGCAGAAATCCGTTGTGGTCAGCATAGAGTACATGAGGTTTTACCCAAAGTACGAGAGATACGCCCGGATGAACACCAGGATAACGGCCCACAACCCCCCCTGCATCAACGCCAGGAGGGGGGAGAAGGTGAAGATCGCCGAGTGTAGGCCCCTGAGCAAGACGAAGAACTTCGTGGTTGTGGAGAAGGAGGAGTAGCCGTTGTCCAAGCGTATCAAACGTAGGATAGGGATGAGGCGGAGGATAACGACAGGCCTAGCCACAAGGAGCATGATCAACTGTGCCGACAACACAGGAGCGCGGAAGCTCAGACTCATCCAGGTTGTTGGCTACAAGGGAGTCCGTCGAAGGCAACCGAAAGCCGGAGTAGGCGATCTCATCGTAGTCTCGTGCCGAGAAGGAACCCCGGAGATGCGGCGTCAAATTTTCAACGCAGTGGTCATCAGGCAGAGGAAGCCGTATCCCAGGAGAGACGGTTCTTGGGTCCAGTTCGACGACAACGCCGCGGTAATCCTCACACCGGAGGGAGAGATGAGGGGCTCTGACATCAAGGGACCGGTTGCGAGGGAGGCGGTTGACCGCTGGCCCCGCCTCAACCAGATAGCCCGGATGGTGGTTTGAACTTGAAGAAGGATGGGACCAAGAAGCCGGGCAAGAGCCGTAAGAAAAGGTTCAACGCCCCCAACCACATGAAGAGGATCTTCATGTCAGCCCCCCTCTCACCATCCCTAAAAACCCAGTACGGTGCAAGGTCGATGCCTGTAAGGATCGACGACACAGTCACGATCACCAAGGGAGATAGGAAGCTGACGGAGGGTAAGGTCCTTCGAGTCGACAGGAAGAGGGGGAGAATCTACATCGAGGGATTGACCCGCAACAGAATGGATGGCTCCACAGTGCAAATACCAATCAGGCCGGAGAACGTGATGATCACGCGCCTCAACCTCGACGACGACAGGAGGCGGGATATACTGGATCGAAGGGGATTCGAAGCGAAGATGGGGGCAGCCTAGGATGGGCAAGAAAGGCCCAACCCGGCATCTCAAGCGGGAGATGGCACCCCCCTTCTGGCCCATCCACAGGAAGGAGCGCGTTTGGGCGGTCAGGACAAGCCCCGGACCCCATGGCCTGAAGGTTTCCTCTCCGCTCCTGGTCGTCATCAGAGATTTCCTAGGGTACGCCGAAACCGCCAAAGAGGCGACCATGCTCATAAAAGAGGGGAAAGTCCTAGTCGACGGCAAAACAAGGAGGGATGTCAGTTATTCAGTAGGCCTGATGGATGTCGTCCGCCTTACGGACTCTGAGGAGTACTTCAGAGTTCTACCCGAGCATGGTGGGAGGTTCGTGCTTCACCCCATATCCCAGGATGAGGCCAAGTTCAAGCTCTGCCAGATTGTGGGGAAGACCAAGGTCAAGGGCAGTAGAATGCAGATCAACCTCCACGACGGAAGGAACATGGTCCTGGAGGACGACGGTGAAGACTACTCTGTGAACGACATCATAAGGTTAGAGGTTCCAGTCCAGGAAATATCGGAGCACATCGAATTCAAACCTGGAGTCAGGGCCATAATAACGGGCGGTAGATCCCAGGGAACATACGGGATACTCATAGGACTGGGCTCCGAACCAGGGAACAAGAGGACAGCCACAGTCCGAACACAGGAGAACGAAGATGTGAGGACCTTGGCAAACTACGTCTTCGCAGTTGGAACCGAGACTCCTCTCATATCATTACCGGGTGGCAAGTGACTTGTACGAGGCAGTCCCAGAAAACGAGCTATCTGAAAAGCCCACCACCCAAGACATGGAGGAAGTCGAGAAGGACAATGTAGACTCAGCGACTGAAGAAATCCAAGAAGCATCTCCTGAAGAAGAAATGAAAGTTCCTGAAGAGGCTATCAAACCCAGGCGTAGATTACTGACAGAGCCCAGAACAATGAGAGACATTAAGATCGGGAAGGTCGTCGTTAACATATCGACAGGGCAGTCAGGTGAACCACTAGATAACGCCATGAAGATACTCGAGAACCTCACGGGACAGAGGCCCTGCACGAGAAGGGCCAAGCAGACAATACGGACCTTCGGCATACGGAGGAACGAGCCCATATCCTGTATGGTGACCTTAAGGGGGTCAAGGGCTAAGGATCTACTGGTAAAGGCCTTTTCAGCAATCGGAAACAAGATCAACCCTCGGAATTTTGACCAGAACGGTAACTTCGCCTTCGGGATAAGGGAGCACATAGATATTCCGGGGCAGAGGTACGATCCTGCCCTTGGCATCACTGGTATGGACGTGATGGCCACGGTTGAGAGGCCTGGATACCGTGTGGCTAGGAAGCGCAGGGGTAAATCCCGAATAGGGAGGAAGCAGAAGGTCACTCGGGAGGAGGCCATCGATTTTATAAAGAACAGCTTCGGTGTAGAGGTGGGACTCCCCAGTGAGTGAGAAGAAGGACAGGAAGTACGGCAAGGGCAGCAGGCACTGCATACGGTGCGGCACTTATGATGGCCTCATAAGGAGGTACGGCCTGAACATATGCCGACAGTGCTTCAGGGAGATCGCCGAGGAGCTTGGATTCAAGAAGTTCAGGTGAGATTGATGGACCCTCTGGTTAACGCGCTCAATACAATCCTGATCCACGAGAACCGACATCGGAAGGAGTGCGTGATCTGCCCCGCTTCGAATCTCGTTGGCAGGGTTCTCAGACTTATCCAGTCGAAAGGCTACATAGGCGAGATAGAGTATATCGACGATGGGAGACAGGGGAAGTTCCGCGTTCAGCTTTTCGGTCGCATCAACGACTGTAAGGCCGTCAAGCCAAGGTTCTCAGTCAAGGTAGATGGCATAGAGAAATATGAGAAGCGCTTCCTACCAAGCCGAGATCTGGGAACCCTCATCATCTCTACCCCAAGGGGGGTTGTAACCCACGATGAAGCCAAGGAACAGAATACTGGTGGAAGAGTCCTAGCCTACGTCTATTAGGTGATGTGCTATGGCGGCTACTGTTGTCGAGAATATCGTCAAGGTCCCTGAGGATGTAACTCTTAGTCTCGAAGGTCGAAGGGTGACAGTGGCTGGCGAGAAGGGACAGGTAGTAAAAAATTTCAGCCATGCGGGTCTCGAGATGGAGTTCGAGGGCGACGAGCTGAGGATCTGGGCCGTCAACCCGCGGAAACTCAGAGCCTCCCTCGTCAACACCATAACCGCCCATGTCAACAACATGATCAAAGGGGTCACCCAGGGTTTCACATACAAGTTGAAGATCGTTTTCGTGCACTTCCCCATGACCGTGCGTGTACAGGGTAAGAAAGTCAGTATACAGAACTTCATCGGAGAGAGGAAAAACAGGGATGCCTCTATAGTTGGTACCGCCCAGGTGAGAGTCGAGGGAGAGGACGTAATAGTCGAGGGGATAGATCTCGACGAGGTAGCCCAGACGGCGGCGAACATCCAGCAGGCGACCAAGATAAGGAGAAAGGACCTCAGGAAGTTCCTCGACGGGATATACGTATACAGCAAGGAGTGAGACATGATGAGCGACGCCGAGGAACGGAAAAGACTGATGAAGCTTAAGAAGAGGATGTCCCAGAAAAGGCCAAAATTCGTGAGGTTCGAGTCCTGGAGGTACAAGCGCCTGAAAGACCACTGGAGGAGACCAAAGGGCGTCGACAACAAGATGAGGTTCAATCTGAAGGGATGGCCGAAATCGGTGAACGTGGGATGGGGATCGCCGAAAGCGGTCAGGGGGCTGCATCCCTCAGGCGTGGAAGAGGTCATGGTCTACAACGTGGGCGACCTCTCGATAATAGACCCTGAAACACAGGTCGCAAGGATTGGGGGAGGAGTCGGTAAGAGGAAGCGAAGCAGCATCATGGCTGAGGCTGTGGAACGTGATATCAAGGTCTTAAACGCGACCCGTTACGAATCCGAGATAGAGGAAGAGGAGATCGAGGAAGAACTTGTTGAAGAGGATATAGAGGAGACCGCTGCGGAGGAGATTGGAGAGGCTGCAGACTCGGATGAAGAAGAGGAAGAGGAGAAATAAAATTCATGAATCTGAAAAATCAGAAACGACTGGCGGCTTCAGTCCTCAGCGTGGGCGTAAACAGAGTCTGGATAGATCCAGAAAGGGCAGAAGAAGTAGAAGCAGCGATAACCAGAGAGGAGATCAGGAAGCTCATCAACGATGGCGTGATAAACGCCAACCCAGAGAAAAGCCTCAGCAGGGGAAGAGCCCGAGAGAACGCAGCTAAGAAGAAGGGAGGTAGGCGCAGGGGGCCCGGCGTGAGAAAGGGTGCAAGATACTCAGTCGTTCCGCGAAAGACGCGCTGGATAAACAGAATAAGGGCTCAGAGGAAGGCCCTACACCGTATGAGGGAGAGGCGGATAATCACGGTTAGCACCTATCGTAACCTCTACAGGAAGGCTAAGGGCGGTGAGTTCAGGAGCGTCTCCGAGCTTGAAAGATACATAACAGATAACAACCTGAGGAGGAGAACCTTTGGCTAAGGGTCCTAGGTACAGGGTTCCCTACCGGCGGAGGAGGGAGGCGAAGACAGACTACAAGGCCCGCCGAATCTTGGCAACATCTGAAAGACCTAGGTTCGTGGTCCGCCCATCAAACAAAGCGATCACAATACAGATTGTCAAATCAAGAGTTGAGGGGGACTCCATTCTGACACAGGTGAGTTCAGGTGAGCTTGGTAAATATGGCTGGTTGGGGGGGAGCAAGAACACTTCAGCAGCATATCTACTAGGGCTTATTGCGGGTAAAAAGGCTCTAAAGGAGGGCATCGAGGAGGCAAACTTGGATCTTGGTCTACTTAGCCCTACCAAGGGTTCTAGGATATTCGCCTCTGTCAAAGGAGCCTTGGATGCAGGGTTAGAAATACCTTGCAACAGTGATGTAATACCCGAACCGAGTAAGATTAGGGGAGAAAAAATATCGGAATACGCTGAGAGCCTTATTGACCCACAAGACTATAAAAATATGTTCTCGGGCTATCTCAAACGCGGCTTGAGGCCTCAGTCCTTGCCCGAGAACTTCGATACCGTTAAGATGAAGATCGAGGAGGAGGGCTAATGAGTAACAGGAGAAGATCCCAACAGGAAGCCCTTGAGAGCTGGGTGCCCAAAACCCAGTTAGGGAAGATGGTCCTAGAGGGTCAGATATCATCAATCTATGAGATATTTGAAGAGGGATACAAGATCAAGGAGGTCGAGATAATCGACGTCCTCGTGCCCGATTTGAGAGACGATGTAATAGACATCAACCTCGTCCAGAAACAGACGGACGCAGGGGAGAGATCGAGGTTTAGGGCCATCGTGGCAGTCGGGAATGGAGATGGTCTGGTAGGTCTAGGCGCCGGCAAGGCCCCACGTGTAAGAAACGCAATCGAGAAAGGAATCAGAGACGCAAAGATGAACCTCTACCCCGTGAGGAGGGGGTGCGGCAGCTGGGAATGCGACTGTGGGGAGCCCCATACTCTCCCCTTCAAGGTACAGGGTAAGAGCGGCAGCGTCGTCGTAACCCTCATGCCGGGAGCAAAGGGTCTTGGCCTAGTAGCCGGGGAGACCGCGAAGGCCGTCCTGAAACTAGCAGGAGTAAAGGACTGCTGGTCCAAGTCTGTTGGTGCGACTCGTACTACAACCTCTTTCGCCTATGCGACTTTTGAAGCCCTCAAGAACACGATGAAGATAATGACCCCTAGGGACTGGGCGATGTAGTATGACATGCCTTCTCGCAATCCGGATAAGAGGAGGGGTGAACGTCCCCCATCGGATCGAGGACACGCTTAAGATGCTTAGGATTGACAGGAACAACTATGCAACTCTACTAGACAATAGGCCCGACTACCAGGGCATGCTCCAGAAGGCAAAGGACTGCATAACGTGGGGCGAGCCAACCGTCGAGACAATATCTCTAATGCTGGTGAAGAGGGGTCGACTCTCAGGCGACAAGCCACTGGACCAAGAGCACTTGATTAATCTGGGCTACAACTCATTCGATGACCTGGCCAAGGCCATTCACACTGGTGAGGCTGAGTATCAGAAGCTGGACGGGATCAAACCTTTCTTCAGGCTCCACCCTCCGAGCAAGGGATTCAAGAGGAGCGTGAAGCGACCCTATGGAAGCAAGGGAGAACTAGGATACAGAGGAGAGGCCATAAACGAGCTGGCTCAGCGTATGTTCTAGACTGGTTCGGCAATATGTTTTTATTGAAATCATCCTCCTTTGATACGGACGGTGCAGGAAATTGCCCCACAAACTGAAGAAGACGAGGAAGCAGCGTGGCTCCAGATACTGCGGCTGGGGCCAAGTAGGCCAGCATAGAAAAGGCGGCATGAGAGGCGGCAAAGGTAAGGCAGGGGGGCGGAAGCATTACTGGATAAGAACCGTAAAGTACGAGCCTCATAGATACAAGAAGATAGGGTTCAGACCCCCATCGTCACTGGAGCCCAGCAACAACACGATCAACATAGGCGAGTTAGAAACCCTAGCCTTCAAGACTTTTAGAACTGAGAAGCCCGAAGAGGAATATGTATTAGATCTTGCTTCACTGGGGTATGAAAAACTTCTGGGCAGGGGCGGAATCAACACACCCTTAAAGGTCAAGGTGCCCGAATACTCTTCGAGGGCTGTGGATAAGATAGAAGCAGCCGGAGGGAAGATCCTAGAGAACGAGTGATCGGGATGGCTCGTTTCCTAGATATTTTCAGGCCTATCTCCCGATTCATACCCGAGGTCAAACAACCAGAGAGAAAGGTCAGCTTCAACTCAAGATTGATGTGGACAGGCCTCGCCCTGTTAGTCTACCTAATTATGGCGGAAACGCCCCTCTACGGGGTTGCCAGGACCCAGGACACGGAGGCCCTCTTCACGATGAGGGTCATTTTTGCATCCACCCATGGCACCCTTCTTGAGTTTGGTATAGGCCCCATTGTGACGGCAGGCCTGATAATACAGCTCCTCGCGGGGACAGATATTATACAGTTTGATAATACCAACCCCGAAGACCGCGCACTTTTCACAACGGCAAGTAAAGTCTTCTCATTCATCATGGTGATCTTCCAGGCCTCCCTCTATATCATCAGTGGGGCCTTCGGCAGCGTAGACTTCGGAACTGCACTGCTCGTGTTTGGTCAACTTCTTGCTGCAGGTTTCGTCATTATGATGTTAGACGAGCTAGTCCAGAAGGGCTGGGGGATCGGGAGCGGGATAAGCCTATTCATAGTAGCCGGGATCACCAAGGGTATCTGGTGGAATGCCCTAAGCTTCATGGGACCACTTCAGGATGGTAAGAGGGTTGGCGCCATACCCGCCTTCGTAGAGGCGATAATGAGAGGAGAGCCCGTCGTTAACTGGTTCTACAGGATAGGAAACAACCCCGACATGATCGGGCTCCTCACCACCATAGCCGTGTTCGCATTTGTCATCTACATAGAGGGGATGAGGGTAGAGCTGCCGATATCCCACTCGATGTTCAGAGGCTTCAGGGGTAAAATGCCAATAAAGCTACTTTACGTGTCGAACATACCCGTCATTCTTGCTTACGCCGTGTTCGCCAATATTCAGCTATTTGGTCAGATCGTCTGGTCGAGGTGGAACATGGACAACTCCAACGCGCTGCTTAACATCCTTGGCACGTACAACAGGACTTCTAGGTACCCTGTCGGAGGCCTCGCGTATTATGTGACATCGCCTGGAAGCCTAGACAGCGTCATCCAGAATCCTCTACACGCCCTGGTTTACATGGCCCTAGTGATAAGCATATGCATCCTTTTCTCCATAACCTGGCTCGAGATCGGCGGACTCGGCGCCGAGAACATGGCGGATCAGCTCATAAGCTCAGGGATGCAAGTACCTGGGTTCAGGAGGAGCAGGAGGCCGATCGTGAACCTCCTCAACAGATATATACCAACAATAACGATCATCGGAGGTTTCATCGTAGGTTTTCTAGCTGCGGTCTCTGAGTTCTTCGGAGTCTTCGGATCAGGCATGGGGGCACTGCTGTGCGTGAGCATACTGTACCAGTACTACCAAACAATGGTGCAGGAACAGGTAGAGGACCTATACCCCTTCTTAAGGGGGGCATTCCGTTAATGCCAGAGACCAAGAAGCTCTACGACGACGAGCCATACTTGGTAATATTTGAGGCCGAGGTTCTGAATGTCGAAGGTAACAGAGTGGTCCTAGATCAAACGGTCTTTTACCCAGAGGGTGGCGGGCAAGCCGGCGACACAGGCACTATTGGCGACGTCAGGGTAGTCGACACCCAGATATATGGTGGTACCATAATTCACCTGACGGAATCCGAACCATCATTTTCAGTCGGAGATGTCGTCGAGGGCGCGATCGATTGGGAAAGACGGTATAAGATCATGAAGCACCATTCGGCTGCCCACATCATGGAGCATTTCCTCTGGAAACGGTTTGGAAAGTTGGAGCGACTGGGGTCCTTTGTAGACGATAAAAAGGATCGAGCTGATTATTCATACGACGGTAAATTGCCTCCCGAAGAGCTGAAGCTCGTGGAGGATAATACCAACGCATTCTTAGCCGAAGGGCACGAGATAAACATAGATTCAGAACCACTGCAACCCGAGATTCGTGTTTGGAGATGCGGGCCCATTGAGATGCATTGCGCCGGCACACATGTGAAAAATACCAATGAAATAGGCTCCGTTAAACTAAAGAGGAAGAATCCGGGAAGAGGGAAGGAAAGGATAGAGACATCCATAGTGTGATTCAAGATATATTCCTGTTGCGTAATTGATAAAGTATCTTAATTATTTTGATTAGATAGAAAATTATATCAAGGGCTAGCTTCATTCACTGAGGAGAATCTGGTGAAACTGTAGATGGAGAAGATACTTGAGGATATAAGAGTTTTAGACTTGACCCACGTCTGGTTCGGACCATGGTGTACCCTGATGCTAGCTGAACTAGGAGCAGAGGTCATCAAGATCGAGGCTCCATGGGGTGGCCTCGGAAGGATCTCACAGCAGGGCCCCATGTATGGGGGGATGAGCTCAACATTCCACCATCTAAACCTGAACAAGAAGGCGATGGCAATCGACCTGAAGAATCCTAATGGTCAGAAGATCTTCAGAGAACTGGTGAAAAAGGCGGATGTCGTCGTTCAGAACTTCGCTCCTGGTACAATGGAGAGAATGGGCTTTGGCTATGACGTTCTTAAAGAGCTAAACCCCAAAATAATATATGCCGCTCTATCGGGGTTCGGTCAGACTGGCCCATACTCTTCAAGAGCTTCGTATGCCGTAATAGCAGAAGCAATGGCAGGATATACGGAGGCGCAGGGATATATCGCCGACAAAGAAGGCCCACCTGTCAGCATGACTGGTTCATTTGGGGACCTTGGCCCGGGCACCATGGCTGCAATGTGCATAATTGGCGCTCTTCGCTACCGGGATAAGACTGGCAAAGGCCAGATGATCGACGTGGCGCAGACGGACTGCATGGTCGCTTATCATACAAACGTGACATCTTACCTCCTGAGTGGAAAGCTTGAAGTCGAAAGAAGGAAGGAGATGGAGGAACTTCGTAAGCAGCGTGGACCCGGCATGATGAGAGTAAGCGGAGTCATAAATACAAAGGATGGCTACATCCAGCTAGCGGGCTGGAGAGCCAAGGGAATGGACGCCTTGAAGGAGAAGCTCGGTGTTGAGGAGATCGACGCCGAGGCGGTAAAGGCTCATATCGAGACGCTTACTCGAGACGAGGCCGTACAGTTCTTCGTGGATGTCGGTTTACCAGTCGCACCTGTATACTACGCCAGTGAAGCCACAAGCGATCCCCATGTCCTTGCCAGGAACATGCTTATAGAGGTTGAGCATCCGAAGATGGGTAAAATAAAGGTCGTCAACTTCCCCGTGAAGATGTCAGAGACGCCAGGCGAGGTAGTCAGTGCTGCTCCGTTACTGGGCCAACACAACAAGGAGATTCTTCTAAAACTCCTTGGTTATACAGAGGAGCAGTACTTGGAACTAAAGAAAACCGGCGTCATAGCTGAGAGTACATAACTGAGAACAAGCGTTCACACTACAATCATTTTTTATTCTCAAGCCTACACAGAAAGGAGGAAGAGGTAACCAGATTTGATGAAATTTGACGGGGAGCGAGCTTACAACTACCTAAAGAAGCTCGCGGTTGACATAGGAACGAGGCCAAGTGGTAGCGAAGCTGAGAGAAGGGCCGCAGAGTGGATAGCGTCTGAGTTTAAGGCTTTCGGACTCAATACTTCCATCGCGGAATTTGAAGCGCCAACTGGTAGGGTCATATCTAAAAAGCTGTCGGTTCTCGAGCCTTACGAAGAGGAGGTTGACTGTGAGGTTATGCCCCTGTATGGCAGCACTGGTCCTAAGGGGATCACAGGGAAGCTGATCTACATTGAGACATACGACGAGGAATACCTGATACCGGAGATTACTGGTAAGATAGTGTTAACCTCGGGTCGTCCCAAAGATAGTAAGAAGTCGTACCAGATACTGTCCAAGCTGAAGCCGCTAGCATTTATATTCATAGAGACGACGCCAAGGATACTAGCAAAAAACCTCTGGGGAAGCGTGATAGTGAAGAAGAGATTCGGGGAGTTCCCGGCCGTTCGCGTGTCTTTCGAGGATGGCCTGAAGCTTCTTGAGTCCAAGGCGACGAAGGTACACCTCGTTGCGGAGACCGAGGAGATGAGCGTCAGGTCTCAGAACGTAATAGGCGAAATAAAAGGAACTGAGAGGCCTGATGAGATCGTTCTGGTAGGAGGCCACTACGACACCGTCCTTGAGGTTGCGGGTGCAGGTGACAATGCCGGGGGGACTGCTATAACTATGGAGTTGGCTCGTGTCTTCAAGGAGAAGGGAACGAAGCGGACGATGCGATTCATCGCTTGGGGATGCGAGGAACTGGGGCTCCTTGGCAGCAGGGATTACGCCACCAAGCTGAGGGAGGCATCTGAGAAGGCCAAGGAGGAGAACGAGGAGGAGGATCAGACCGAGCTCGATAGGACGCTTCTCTGCATAAACCTCGATGTACACGGAGGGTTCATTGGCACCAACTCCTCGAGAGTCCTGGGTCCACCGGAGCTTACAGCATCTGTTAAAATCCTATCAAAAGAACTGGGGACTGTCTTCGCAGTCAATGAGGGGGTCTACTCCTCCGATGGGACGTCCCTCTCGGCTATAGGGATACCCAGCATCTCATTTTCCAGGAGTACACCGACCAACGTAATGATGCATAGTACGGAGGACGACATGCGATGGATGAGCCCCAAGGCGCTTCATGCACAAGGCGAGTTCGCTGAATACTACCTTACCAGATATGTGGCAGATGCAGCGGCATTTCCGTTTGAAAAGGATATACCCGAGAAGCAGAAGAAGGAAATAGAGGACTACTTCAAACGTTCATTGCGGAAGCTACCATAAATCCTTTTCAAATACTACTCTTACATGTAAATAGTGCAATTACCAATTTTTTTGTAGCAACTTTATAATAAGTAATCCTCTATCTAAGGAGGATAATCATGGAAGGTAAGATCACCTCTAAGAAAATTACGTTCATCGCGATGATGGCTGCACTGGGCAACGTACTATCATTTTTATCTATAAGGCTGGCACCGATAATTCCATCGGTTCCTCTAGGACCTACCACGGTATCACTCGCATTGGACCTCTCCCATCTAGCCACTTTCATGGCCTCTATTCTCGGGGGGCCTCTGTTAGGAGGGCTTACAGGTTTTATAGGAGGGTTGATCGCAGCCTTCGAATTTGGTTTCTCCAAAGGTAACATAATAACAGGAATAGGGCTCCCCATAGGAAAATCCATGACCGGGATATCTGCGGGCCTGTTAGCGTCAAAGTTAAACCCCCATTCCAATAGGCTATCAACTTTATTGCTGACTGTACTCGCCTACATACCAGAGGGTATTATAACCGCCTTTATCTTCATACAACTTTATCCCTTATTCTTCGGCTTGCCGATCTTCCTGGCGAAGACCATAGCAACCCAGATCCTCGTAAAGGCCTTCGTCGAGATGATAATAATTGGGATTTTACTCAAGGGAATACTGGAAAATCAAGGACTCATGAGCTACATCAGGAGCCTTTTAGATTAAAAAGGATGAGAAATTCCTTCATAACCTTTTTAATAAGATATCACTAGAGAATAATAATTGAATATAGTAACTCTGTTTTTAATATAGTTTAAATATTTTTTCTTTACATATGGAAAACACCCATCTACAAAGAGGGTGATTTGATCAGGTCTCTATGTATTTGAGTTAACATACACCACTTTCCTTAAATGCTTCACATGTCTAAATTATTAGATATGGTTTGATTGGGCGGAGAGAGCTCACCTCTGAAGACGTGCGGAGGCTCGTCTTCAAGTCCATCAGGCTCATAGAGGGAGCTCAAGAGGAACTTGATCTTAAAATTTGCCCAAACATTCATAAAACCAAGAATAAACTCAGTAAAGGGACATTCAGGGCCGAGCGATTAATTGAGAAACCGGGTATTTACCAGATGGCCTTTGGTTCTTTCGATCCTCCAGCTACAATTGTCCTAGATATGGGACTTCCATTCTGCGATAGGCCGCTAGACCTCCCTGAGGTCCCCCGTACCATGACATATTATACATCTATCCACGAGGTCATCCACGCAGATGACCATTTTGGCGGAGACTCGTTGCTTAAGGCCACTCTTAAGCACATCTTGAGGGAGCACTGGGATAAACTTGAGATGGGTATGAGAGTGGTCGAGGAAGGTAACAACTGCGACTGTATCAAGAGCTACTGGGAGCTAGCATGCCTGTGGGCAATACAGTATATCGACATTCTAACCCATTATAGATCGTTAGTCATCCTGAGGCACCACGGCTTCCCCAAGCTCGACGTCGTATGGGAGCACATGCAGAACGACTACTTCCCGCCAGGCCTGATCACGAAGATAGAGCGGGTGAAAGATACCCGGTACATATTCGAGAAAATAATTGAGAAGGCGGGAGAATACTGCATCATCGATGCACTGTTCGAATCGGAGAAAATAGGGGACAAGAGGGCAAAAAGCTACACTGTCTAATCCCCAACAGAAATAAATCACTAGGCACCAAGAGGTTCTCTGGTAAGACATGCTCTACGAAGCCCTCATCAACACCTATGTGAAATTGGAGAGTACAACCAAGAGATTAGAGATGACCGACATCCTCGCTAACCTCTTAAGAGAAGCCCAGCCGGATGAGCTCGAGAGGGTCATCTACCTCACACAAGGCAAGATACACCCAGATTGGATGGGCGAACCCGAGATCGGGATGGCGGAGAAGATGGTCATAGAGACCATCGTCAGAGCTACCGGGTTGAAGAAGGCAGAGGTGAAGACCCTCGTCGCCGAGAAGGGGGACATAGGGCTTGCCGCTGAGAGCGCCCTCGAACAGAAGCGAACGGGCATGTTAGGGAGCAAGAGGCTCCAGGTTGAGGACGTCTACAACTCACTCGACCAGATATCGAAGGAGTCCGGCAAGGGCAGCAGCGATAGGAAGATAAGAAGACTCGTTCAGCTAATGGTGAATACCACGCCAATGGGTAGTAGGTACCTCTCAAGGATGGTCGTAGGCGCCCTTAGGCTAGGGATAGGGGACATGACGATACTGGATGCCCTCGCCCTAGCCTACACAGGATCCACGAAGAATAGAGGACTCCTAGAGAGAGCCTACAACCTCACGAGCGACCTAGGATATGTTGCGAGGACCCTTGCTGAGGAGGGTACTGAAAAGCTCGAGAATGTCGAGGTCATAGTCGGGAAGCCCATAAGGATGATGCTAGCCCAGAGGCTATCCAACTCCGAGGAGATAGCTGAGAAACTGGGCCGTTTCTCGGCGGAGTACAAGCTAGACGGGGAACGCTTTCAGATCCACAAGAAGGAAAGGAATATCCAGATCTTCTCCAGACGATTGGAGAACATCACGAAGATGTACCCCGATGCAGTCAAGATGACACAAGAACATGTGAGGGCAGATAAGGCCATCATAGAAGGCGAGGCGGTCGCGATAGACCCTCACACCGGGGAGATGAAGCCGTTCCAGACTCTGATGCAAAGGCGTAGAAAGTATAGGATAAAGGAGATGATGGAAAAATTTCCCATAGCAGTCTTCCTGTTCGATTGTCTCTACCTCGACGGCGAGGATCTGACTCTGCAACCCTACCCGGTCCGAAGGAAGAGGCTTCAGGAAACCGTGGAGGAAACGGAACGTTTCAAACTCGTTATGGCTCGCGAGACCGATGAACCTGCTGAGCTTGACGACTTTTTCGAGGAGGCTATAACGGATGGGACCGAGGGGCTCGTCGTGAAATCATGCTCAGATGAATCGATATACAGGGCTGGGGCGCGGTCATGGCTTTGGGTGAAGCTGAAGGCCAGCTATCAGAGCAAGATGGTGGATCCCATCGATTTGGTGATCGTAGGTGCTTTCCATGGCAGAGGGCGGAGAGCAGGGAGCTACGGGGCTCTTCTCGCAGCGGTCTACGACCCAGAAGAGGACATATACAGGACAATATGTAAGGTAGGCTCTGGATTCACAGACGAGGTTCTTGAAAAAATACCGACCATGCTCGGGGAGTTCAGGCATGAGGGCAGGCATCCGAGGGTGGATTCCCTTATGGAGGCTGACGTCTGGTTCAGCCCAAGCTTGGTCATAGAAGTTTTAGGAGACGAGCTAACACTGAGTCCGGTCCATACAGCTGCCTTTAACCAATTACGGAAAGACTCAGGTCTGGCTGTCAGATTTCCGCGCTTCATCCGGTGGAGGAACGATAAGTCTCCAGAGGACGCCACCCAGGTACAGGAAGTCGTGGACATGTACAATGCCCAGACGAAGACCTTTTGACGTAAGGACTTTTCTTCTCCTTCCGACTATGGATGGTTACATATGAACGCCGATTACCTCTTGTCGAAGCTAGATGACAACTACACGCTAAGGCTTCTTGAGGACATGATCAGAATTCCCTCAGTCGTGGGCCAGGAGGGAGAGCTGGCAGAGTATCTCAGAGAAGAGCTTGAATCCTTGGGATTGGAGACCGAGTTAGATGAAGTCGAGTCAGGTAGACCGAACGTCTACGCCAGATTCAAGGGAGATGAGCCAGGAAGAAGGCTGCACTACAATGGCCATACGGATACTGTTCCTGTGGTGGAGGGGTGGGATACGGATCCCTTCAGCCCGGTGAGGAAGGATGGTAGACTCTACGGCCTTGGTTCATGCGACATGAAGGCGGGTCTGGCTTGCATACTGACCATGTTAAAGGCGTTAAAGGAGTCTGTATATAGCTTCAAAGGGGAGCTCTCCTTCTCAGGGGTTATAGACGAAGAGGCATACGGAGAAGGGGCGAAGGCTCTGCTAAACACAGACTACGCCGATGTAGACGCTATAGTACTAGCGGAACCATATCCGGGAGATGAGACGAAGCCCATACCCCTCGGTTTGACGGGAAAAATCCTCTACGACGTACATGTCCACGGAAAAGCCGCCCACGGCTTCAGACCCTACCTCGGTGTGAACGCTATCGAGGAAGCGGGAAAGATAATTGCGAATCTTGACAAACTCAGCTTCGAGGATCACCCACATTTCAGGAAAGGCAACTACTGCACTCTGAAGATAGAGGGGGGATACAAGGTATACTCCGTCGTCATTCCGGCGAAATGTCGGTTCGAAGTGAACAGGCTATTGGTTCCTGGGGAGACAATCCAATCAGTTATAGGTGACATGGAGAGGCTCGTCAAATCCCTAGGATTGAAGTCAAACGTTGAGGTGAAGACAAAGCCTCCAAGATACGAGCCCTTTTCACTGGACCGAAGTGAAACCATTATCCAGGTCTTCGACGAAGTCTATAGAAACGTCCTAGGCTCCGAGCCTCTATACGAATACGCATATGGTATCACGGACGCCAACATCTTCGCCGGCGAAGGCGGTATCCCCTGCCTGCACTTCGGCCCCCAGAGAGGAGGAGCCCACCAGAAAAACGAGTATGTGCCATTGGATTGGCTGCCAAAGGTCTCGAAGGTATTCACGCTAATTGCGGCAAATTTTCTCAATGTGTAGTGAATCTATGTGAATTGCATTTTAACGATTGTTTTGAGAATTATTATTCTCATCATTTTCCTTTTAAATAGGTTATAGGAAGTATATTGAGCGTGGTGCGCTTTGAGCGATGAAGTCTCGTACAAGGAATTCAAGAGGCTGGACATCCGAATAGGGACCGTGGTTGAGGTCGAGAGGGTCCCTGGCTCGGATAAGCTGTATAATATGAGGGTCGACGTAGGGGACGAGGTCCGTCAGATTGTGACTGGTCTAGTGGATTGGTATACCGCTGACGAGCTGGAAGGAAAGGTCATCGCCGTCGTCATGAATCTGAAGCCAGCAAAGATCTTCGGCCAGTGGTCATACGGGATGCTGCTAGCGGCAGAGAAAGAAGAACACCTTTCCCTCCTCACTGTTGACAGAGACATCCCCAACGGCGCCAAAGTAACATAAGACCTTATAGAAACCTTTTCATCCCTGATCTCTTTCTCTCTCAACTTTTCTCTGTAGCACCAATGACTGTCCTAAGAATGTTGAGTTAATTGTATAAGCGTCCTCGTAGGATCGGTTTCGTCTATAAGAGTAGATGACGTAGAATACTAATGTTCCGCCGGTTAGTATTCCCATTCCAATGTAGAGGAGGTTAAGCCAATCCGTTCCTGAGGACCTCGTAATCACCTCGTCTTTCATAATTATGTACAGGTCACTTGACATGAGCTCTTCCCTTGACCTCCTGCTGTCGCCTATGTATTGCTGCTTAGAGACATTGAGCGCCGTGACTACAAAATAATCGTATTCGGGTGCTTCTTCTATCAACTCGAGAGGGTTCCTAGATGCGCTCAGGGTCAGGTCCACTGGAAGCCAGCCCCATGGGGGGATATAGATCATGGTCCATCCGTGCCAGCCCACGCCCTTCTGCTGGGAGGTTAGGTGACCGCCCCACGATGTCCTCTCGCTGTCTATTGCCTCGCTGAATACTATGCCCAGTTGGAGTATCGCCGGTATGCCTTGGGAACGCAGAAGCGAAATCAATAGGATGGCTTGATCATCACAGTCCCCTCGCCTATACGCCAGCGTACTATTGGGATATTGTGGGACCTCATTGTTACCATATGTCAAATTACCGATCATCCACTCTATCATGCTGGTTACCGTTTCTAGTACGGTATTCTGCTCTCCTGCAAGGCGTGCCGCCAGGGCCTCTATCTCCTCGTTCCAAGTGAACGTCTCAGTTTCTATACAGTACTCAACCACTAGGTCTTGAGGTATGTTGTCTTTTCCACCTGCCTGAGCCGGATCGATCGATGGTCTAGGTCTATTCGAGGACGAAATATCGTAATCGATGGAGAATGTGATGGTCGTGCCTCCTTGTATCGTGAGGGGGAGGTCCATTATGGCTATGTCGTTGCCATCCTCGTCACGGTCGAGCCTCTTGATCTCATGGGTGGCGTTCTTCGTCGTAACTGATTGCCACTCATCGTTTGCGAAAAGCATCAATGTGACATCGTCTTCCGTCAGAGTGTGGGGTTCAGTCCCACGGTTCTCGAAGACGTATGTCGTCCTGTAGGTGTATTGCTGAGCTTCTTTTGCGGTAGCGGTGGGAATTACGCCGACTATCAGGAGTATGGCGATTAAAACGGGGATCGACTTTGGCCTCAATTTTAGGACTCCATTGGTAGAGGGGATCAGGCCTTATCTACCTTGTCCCTGGCTACTCGACATGAACCCTGAACAGGTCTATGTCTCCCTGAAGCAGCGGCAGGAAAGCCCTGACCGATCGCTCTACGTCTCTCGACTGGGTGATGTATCTTCCCACTATCAGGATGTCGGCCCCCGCGTCCAGGGCTATCTGGGCGGTGTTCGGTCGGATGCCACCTGCGACAGAGATGAGCAGGCGCTTGTCGGTGAAGACCTCCCTGATCTTTGGGATGACGCTCCATCCGTACTCTACCCCCCTCTGCTCGACATCTATCGCCCTGTGGATGATGACGCCGTCCGGAAGCCTCTTCAGGCCCTTCAGCTTGGCGACTGGGTCGTCCACCTGCATCACATCGAGGAAGGAGTAGACACCCATCCTCCTTGCCTCGTAGACGAAGTCGTCTATCGTGGCTGACGACGCGGCTCCTGCGCAGCAGACGGCGTTGGCTGTCTCGTCGAAGGCCATGTCGACCTCAACCTTGCCCACGTCCATGGTCTTGAGGTCGGCTATGATGAAGCTGTCCTTCGAAGCCTCCCGTATCTTCCTTATGACACCAACACCGTATCTCTTTATCAGGGGCGTCCCCGCCTCGAGAATTATGTTGTCGTTATTGGGTATTCCACTGACCACCCTCAGGATGCTGTCTATGTTCGGGTTATCAAGGGCTACCTGGAGGTACGGAGGCCTCCACAGCCTCGGCGCCCTGAAGCCCATCAGAGGGTGCCGAGCCCTATCCTTATCGTACATGATCTTGTCAAGGGGCGGATATGACTCGAGAGCCCGGCTCAACGAGAGCTTGGTGGCGCTGTAGTTGTACTGGTAGATCCTGCGCTCGTCCTTTGCCTTCGGATGGACGAACACGCTGGCGATGACCACCCAGTCGTCGACTACCTCCAGTGGTATGATGCCATCCTCGACGGCGTCCGCTACTGCCTTGGCCACGGCTGACTGGGCTGGGCCGAAAATTTTGCCGGCGTCTTCTAGGTTCTTGACGGTCACCTTCGGGACTATGACGGTGTGTGGTTTGGGGGGTAGGTTTGGCCTGATTACCGCCAGCAGGGGCGTGTGCCCTGCGGAGAGCTGAGTGAGTGAGTTGGCGAAGGCGAGGCCCACTGGTCCGCTCTTGTCTCCTATGAGGAGGTCTACGTGGGCGACCTCGTCTCCCTCACCGACCAGCGCCTCGCCTATCATGTAGGCGCCACCAGGCGAGGATGACCGAAAATTGAATCGGTCTATTGCTGCTCGAACGGCTTCGCTCACGGATCCGAATCGTCCCTGCTCTACGAGTTCCTCCAGGAAGTTCATCTGCTCCCTGGTAATCCTCCCCGGTGTCCTTAAGAGGCCTTTGTCATCACTCATCGAATATCACAGAACTCTGGGGTTCATAGTATATTTAAAAATTACTAATGTCTGTGACCCCCGGGTGTCACAAACGATTATTGGAGCGTACATATTGGACGTATCTTCTAGATAATTGTGTCACAGAGAGGCAGTGATCCCGATTTCTATCGTTTGATTTGCGTCCTGAAGCATCTTTATCATCGATGAGGGTATGTCACAAGATGCCCTGTCCGCGTTTATCATTACGGTCCTTTCGCAGATATAGCCGCTTTTACGGGCAACCATGTCCGTAGGATGGGAGAGAGTGAGCCTCGGGTCCCCTCTTCCAGACACTTCGAAGCTGAGTTCCCCCGCATCGATCGTCAGCGTTATTCCTGCCTTACTGTTACGCATCGCCTTCTTGAGTCGAGGGTCGAGGTCTCGCAGTGATTTGTCCGCCCTAACTGCGACGATGCAGTCTCCTCTGGCAGACATTACAGCATCCGTGGTGACCATTAGCGTCGTTCTGTGGCTGCATCTTATGTTGGGATGGCCCCAAGCCTTGATCGTTTCCCCTAGGAGCATCGTCTCTAGGAGACTGTTACTCTCTCTATTAGTTATTTATGATTGGGTTCAACGAGAGGACCAGAATGGAAAACCGTTGTACTGTCGGCTCCTATCGAGGGCTGGATTGGGAGTAATGTTTTTAGGTTAATTTCTTGATGTGTTGGTGGATGGGCTGGTAGTTCAGTGGTATGAATACTGCCTTGGCATGGCAGGGGTCGGGGGTTCAAATCCCCCCCAGTCCACCATGAAAAATCTTTAAAACAGGTAGTTTTTAGGGCTATTTTTTATAATAAAGCCATTTAATCTATTCTCTAGAATTGCTCCTCTTAGAGGTTTCCCATCAAGGTTTAAATTTATCGCTAGGCATAGTAGAACCTACTCAATGTACAAGTAGTAATCTACAATACTAGCAAGTATGGGTTATTCTACCTGATTCAAAACCATATATTGTCTTTTAATCATAACTTTCAAAATTATATTATCCTTGCGATGGGCCTTGAAGGAGGTGATTGAGCTTGCTCCACTGCATAAACTGCGAGGGCGACGACCCAGAACCTGTCATCGTTCGTTCCCTGGGGATGATTGAAGAGGAGTTTCCCAGACTTTGAGAGTTTATATCGCTCTACGTTGAGCCCGTTGAAGAGATTGGGGTCAAGGGGGATGTGCCGCGCAGCTTTAGGCATACCCATGTTCTTCTCCTCGGTCGTGCAGCCATCAGGGCACGTCGTCCTCCACTCCTCCTCGTGTGCGTTGCAGAATCCCATCCCTTCTCCGTAAGTAACTTCTCATCATACATCCAGTAGTCTCCGCCATACACAAGGAAAATTTAACGATATGTCAAATCCAGAAAGCTGAGCTGGAATTAACTGTAAGTTATTTATGCTATCGGGATTACCTGATGTTATGAAACCGAAGGTTATTGTGGAGATAGATAAAACGAACATGCCAGAGGATGTGACCGACGCCCTCAAGCCGTATGCAGAGGTTGTGTACACGAGGAGACCTTTCGGGGATCACATCAAAGAAGCGGTTGGCATGCTCGTGGGCGGGTCTAAGATCGACGCGGAGTTCCTGGACAAAGCACCGGTTCTGAAGGTGGCCGCCAGGTTCGGCGTCGGGTACGACAACGTTGATGTCGAGGAGTGCTCCAAACGCGAGGTCTACGTGACGCACACCCCTGGTGTGTTGTCCGGAGGAGTGGCCGATCACACATGGGCCCTCATCCTCGGGTTCATGAGAAGGATCCCGGAAGCGGATACGTATGTAAAAACTGGCTGGGGGAGGAGGGAGAAGTACATCCCCTTCGGTTGGGACATGGAGGGCAAGGTTCTAGGGTTCCTGGGCCTGGGCAGGATCGGATCTGAGGTCTTGAAGAGGTCTCAGGGCTTCGACACAGTGAACCAGTACTATGACGTCGTCAGGAACGAGACGTTGGAGGAAAGGTACGGCGTCAAGTACGTGGGCTTCGAGGAGCTCCTCAGGACCAGCGACATCATAACCGTCCACGTGCCCCTCCTCCCCTCGACGAGGCACATCCTCGGAGAGAAGGAGTTCAACATGATGAAGGAAAGCACAGTCATCGTGAACACCTCGAGGGGGCCCGTGATCGACGAGAAGGCCATGACAAAAGCCCTGAAGGAAGGCACCATCAGGGGGGCCGCACTCGACGTGTTCGAGCAGGAGCCGACCCCGTTGGAAAACCCGCTTCTACAACTGGACAACGTCGTGGTCTCACCCCACTGTGCTTCTGCCACCTGGGAGACCAGGAGGAAAATGGCTGAGTGCACAGTGGAGAACGTGCTGGCCTACCTGAAGGGGGACAGACCCCCCAACGTCGTCCAGGAGCAGAGGGATCTAACTTTCTAATTTTCTTTTTTCTTTACATGCGCGCCCAACAGACGTGTTTAATAAAGGAAAAGATAACGATCCACCAAATGAAGTCAGCACTTTTCATATGGGGTGGATGGCCAGGCCATGAACCTGAGCAGTGTATCGACATCTTTGCTCCATGGCTGAGGGAGCAAGGATACGAGGTTGAGATATCGGACGATCTAGACGTCTTCCTAGATGAAGAGAAAATGATGAGCCTGAGCCTGATTATCCCTGTCTACACGCAAGGCGAGATCTCGAGGGACCAAGTGAGGGGGCTCCTCGATGCCGTGAAGAGCGGCGTCGGGATTGCCGGGTGGCACGGTGGGATGGGGGACTCTTTCCGGTGGAGCGTCGAGTACCAGTTCATGGTGGGTGGGCAGTGGGTCGCCCATCCGGGCAACATCATCGACTACGAGGTCAACATCCTGAAGAGCGATGACCAGGTTATGGAGGGTATCAAGGACTTCAAGATGCACAGCGAGCAGTACTACATGCACGTGGACCCAAGGGTCGATGTCCTAGCCACAACGACATTCGGCGGCAAGTATGCCCCTTGGATCGAGGGGACCGTCATGCCGGTGGTCTGGAAGACAAGGTACGGCAAGGGCAGGGTTTTCTATACATCACTTGGGCATGTCGCCAAGGACTTCGACGTACCCGAGGCTAAGCTGATAGTCCAGAGGGGGTTGCTCTGGGCATCGTTGTGATGTGAGAGATTTGCAGCCAGTGAAGGTAGGATTGGTAGGAAGCGGCTTTATAAGCGGCATCTACCTTGAGAACAGCAAGATCTTCAACAGCTTTGACGTCGTCGCCTGCGCCGATCTTATCATGGAGCGCGCGGAGGGTAGGGCGAAGGAGTTCGACATCCCCAAGGCGTGCAGCACCGAGGAGGTGATGGCAGACCCTGATATCGAGTTGGTGCTCAACCTCACCACGCCCGACGGTCACTACAGCGTAGCGAAGCAGGCAATCGAGGCAGGGAAATCCGTCTACAACGAGAAGCCCCTAGCCATCGACCTCGCCGACGGAAAGGAGCTAGTTGAGATTGCGAAGGAGGCGGGTGTCCTCGTTGGCGGGGCCCCTGACACCTTCCTTGGAGGGGGGATACAGACCTGCAGGAAGCTCATCGACGACGGGTGGATAGGGGAGCCAATCGCCGTGAACAGCTTCCTTGCGAACCACGGCCACGAGAGCTGGCACCCAGACCCCGAGTTCTACTACAAGAAGGGGGGAGGCCCCATGTTCGATATGGGCCCGTACTACCTGACAGCCCTCGTAAATCTCGTTGGCCCCATTCGGCAGGTGAAGGCGTCCACCCAGGCGACCTTCGAGGAGCGGACCATCACAAGCGAGCCAAAGTTCGGAACCAAGATCAAGGTCGACGTCCCCACCCACATCGTGGGGATCATGGACTTCCACAACAACGCCACGGGCTCCATCCTCACAAGCTTCGACGTCTGGGCGGCACAGCTGCCGAGGATAGAGATCTACGGCACCCTCGGAAGCCTCAGCGTGCCTGATCCCAACACGTTTGGTGGACCTGTCAAGATCTACCTGCCCGAGCACAAGGAGTGGAGGGAGGTGCCTGTAAGCCACGGCTACACATTCAACAGCAGGGGCCTTGGCGTCGCAGACATGGCCAACGCGCTGAGGTCCGGGCGACTCCACAGGGCGAACGGGGATCTGACGTACCACGTGCTCGAGGCCATGCACGCGTTCCACAACGCATCAGATAACGAGAGAACCGTGACCCTAGAGAGCACAGTGGAAAAGCCTGCCCCGCTACCCCTTGGCTTGATCAAGGGATACGTGGATCCCTAATTTAAAAAAAAAGGTAGCCCAGTATGCTCATCTTCTTCTTGTCCATACGAGTCTCCCTGTAGCGTTTCGCTCCCTGGACGACGCGCTTGAAGTAGAAGTCGTTGCCAATCAGAGGGTTTTTATTGCTTGAAGAAAGACCGACCCCCTGAGAAGAGCGGAAAAGACCACCTGAAGACAATTTTGGCAGTACGGGCCACCATCAAATCTCCATCACAGGGAAACAGATCTATACGGATGAGTTTAATTCCCAGAAGATTAATAGCTGAAGCCGTGAAAACATCGGGACAGGCCCCCCTTATTATAAATCCTAACTAAAAATGTGCATTTCATTGAAAAATAGAAAAATGCGTGATTGATATGGTAAACATAAAACGAACTTTCGCTGTTGAATCGTAACTTTTATTTCACCTAATCGTTCCTGAATGGCTATGGCCCCAAGAACTCCATTCACTAAACTGGCCCTTCTGAATGGTAACATAATAACCATCGACGAGAAGAAGCCGAGAGCGCAGGCAGTATACGTCCTCGGGGATAGGATCGTCATGGTCGGCTCAAACGAGGACATTGAGCACTTCGTCGACGATGAGACGGAGGTTATCGACCTTGAGGGTAGGACTATCCTCCCGGGATTTGTCGACTGCCATGCCCACCCGATGATGTACGGTCAGTCCTTGCTCACCGTAAACTGCAGGACTCCTCCTGTGCACTCGATCGACGAGATGATGGGTGAGGTCATGAAGGCTGCAGCAGATAGGGAGGAGGGCGATTGGGTTATAGGCTGGGGTTACGACGACTTCAAGCTGGCTGAGAAGAGGAATCCCAACAGGTGGGACTTGGACAGGGTAGCCCCAAAGAACCCCGTTGTAATAACCCGCTTGTGTGGCCATGTCTCCGTAGTAAACAGCTTGGCCTTGGAGCTGGCCGGCATCACGAAGGACACGGAGGACCCAGAGGGGGGAGAGGTCGACAGGGACCCCGAGACAGGGGAGCCCACAGGCGTCCTGCGAGGAGGGGCGAGGGCACCCATCCGGGGCTTGATGCCGCCCCCAAGCTTCGAGAGGCTTAAGGAGGGCATAAGGCTGGCATCGGAGGAGTTCATATCGAAGGGCGTGACCTCCGTCTCGGATGCGGGCGTGGAAAATCCGCTGGCAGTTAAGGCCTACAAGACCGCCATCGACGGCGGGATGCCCCTGAGGATCAACCTGATGCCGTACGCCGACTCTCTGGAGCACCTGTTGAGCCTCGGCTTCGAGACGGGGTTCGGGAACCCCCAACTCCGCATAGGGGCAATCAAGATGGTCTTCGACGGTAGTTTCACCGGCAGGACGGCGGCCATGCTCGAACCTTTCCTAGACACCCCCGGCAACACGGGCATCCTCTACATAACCCAGAAAGAGCTGGAGGCTAACGTCCAGGCGGCCCTCAGAGCTGGCTTCCAAGTGGGGGTTCACGCAATAGGGGACAGGGCTATCACGGGGGTCTTGGACGCCTACGAGAAGGCCCTGAAGAAACAACCAAGGGATGACCACAGGCTTAGAATAGAGCACTGCGGCATCAACAGCCCAGAGATAGTCTCGAGGATAAGGGAGTTAGGCGCCGTACCCGTTCCTCAGCCCATTTTCCTGTGGGGGGAGGGCGAGAGCTACCTAGCCGGCCTCAAAGAAGAACGCACCAACTGGGCCTATCCGGTGAAGACCTGGATGGACGAGGGCATCACAGTGGCCTTTAGCTCAGACTGCCCGGCCACCTCAGGCTCAGAACTCATCAGCCCACTCCTCGGGGTCCACGTCGCCGTTAACCGCAAGACCGACGCGGGTAACGATGTCGGTTCCGGACAGAAGGTGGGCGTCGAAGAGGCGATCAGGGCTTACACGTTGAACAGCGCATACGCCACCTTCGAGGAGGACATCAAGGGCTCCATAGAGCCAGGTAAGCTGGCGGACTTGACAGTGATCTCTGAGGACCCCACATCGGTAGACCCCGAAAGGATCAAGGACCTGTCCATAGAGATGACCATCATCGGAGGTCGCGTCGTCTACACTCGATGACTCTGTTGACGCTAGATCCAACGTGGAGAGCTTAAGGATCCTAGGATTCATTCTGAACTTCGTCTCGGTTGTGCCTCAAGGAAGACGGGGAATTCGAGCCCGAATCAACCTTTAAATGAGCCCGAATATCACGATCCACCATGTCAGATTCTGGTGAAACTAGATTCCTCCAGTTGGTTAATGTCATTGGTTTTCTGGGCGTGGTTGCGGTCAATGTGATGGCCAACGCTCTCCCCCTCAACGGAAAGACTACCGCTGAGCTTTCTGACGCATATCCCAACCTCTTCGTCCCCGCGGGCTACGTCTTCTCCATCTGGGGGATTATCTACATACTTCTCCTCGTATTCACGGTGTATCAGTTCCGCAGGGGGGAGGAGGGCTTCTTGGGGCGGATAGGTTACCTCTTCGCCTTGAGCTGCGCATCCAACATTGTCTGGATCTTCCTCTGGCACTATGAATACGTCCTACTGTCCCTACTGGTAATGTTCGCGCTGCTCGGTTCCCTGATAATGATATACCTAAGACTCGACATCGGCAGGAGCCAGGTGTCTCGGGATGAGAAGCTTTACGTGCATCTCCCGTTCAGCGTCTACTTGGGCTGGATCACGGTCGCCCCCATCGCCAACGTCGTGGCAGCCCTCGTATCCATCGGTTGGGATGGCTTCGGGCTTGGGGAGGTGTTTTGGACGGTCGCGATGATGGCCGTCGCGATACTCCTGACGGTCGTCAACCTCGTCTCCAGGAGCGACGTGGCCTACTCCCTGGTGATTATTTGGGCTCTGGGGGGTATCGTCGTCAAGCAGATGGCCATTAGGGCAATAGTTACTGCGGGAGGTTTGGGAATAGCCATACTCTTCGCCACGATTCTGTACATCAAATACAGGGGGTAGGTGAGGAGGATATCAGAGACGAGGCCTCTCCGACTTCCCAAGATGACCCAAGATGAGATAGAGGAGCTAATAGAGGGGCAGGCAATATGCCGTATAGCCTTCAAGGGCGGCGAGTACCCCTATCTGGCACCGTTCCAGTACGCACTCCGAGACGGAGCCGTCTACTTCCACTTCACCAACTACGGCAGGAAGATCAAGCTATTGAAGCAAAATAGCAGGGTCTGCGTCGGCTTCGAGAGAATCGAGCCCGACCTCAGCGAGTACAGGTTCGTCGTGCTCTCCGGGTCGCTTAAGCTCGTGGACGACTCCGAGGAGAGAGCCAGGGTGATAGAGAAGATGGCAGAAGACGGCAAGAGCAGTTACTCGGAGAACTTACTCGCGGCCCACGGCTTCAGCAAGGAGAGGGGTTGGTCAGCCCTGAGACCAAATTCGCCCATGGTAATCGTGAAGCTCGTAGACGTGACCAGCACCATAGGTCTGAAATCCCCCTATTAAAGACCAGAACCGACCGTGCGCTCCATGATTGCCTCCTTGAAGCTACCCTATGCGACCCCCGGGTTCCCCGGGATAGGCGGCAGGATTCGGGAGATATATGAAGACTTCATCGTCGAGGAGATACCCGTATACGAGCCTGAGGGGGAGGGGGAGCACCTCTTCGTGAACCTGACCCGGAGGGGCATGAGCACTAGGGACGTAGCTAGAGGGCTCGCGAGCCTCTTCGAACTCCCCAGGGAGGCAGTCGGGTACGCCGGTTTAAAGGATAAGCATTCGGTCTCCACCCAGACTCTGAGCATCCACCTCGGTAGGATAGACAGCGAGCGCGTTGGGGACCTCGCAGCCATCATCGAGTCGCGGCTACCAGTCAAGGTTAACTGGGCAAGACAACATACTAAGAAGCTGAGGGTTGGACACCTCGTCGGTAACCGCTTCACCATAACAGTAACCGGTATCGAGATCGACAATGACGAAGCCCGCGAGAGATCGACTGTGATCGCCGATCGACTCAGGGAGATGGGTCTACCCAATTTCTATGGCCCCCAGAGGGTTGACGCAGACAACGTCCGGCGTGGATACGAGATAATCAATGAAGGGCGACGAATGGGCGATCGTTGGCTCAGGCGGTTCCTTGTCACCTGCTACCTGGATCACCTCTGCAACTTGTACCTCGTTAGGCGAGTGGAGGAGGGGGCCTTTTTCAAGCTCATGCGAGGGGATATCGCCAAGAAGGCCTCGACGGGCGGCATGTTCCTCGTGAAGGACCTAGAGGCGGAGCAGGAGCGGTATCAATCCCACGAGATCGACTTCACCGCCCCTATCTACGGGCCGAAGATGTGGTGGGCCGAGGGTCCCTCCGGGAGGCTTGAGGGCGAGATCCTGGAAGGCACCGGTATTGAACTTGAAGACCTGAGGAGGCTGAAGGTGAGGGGCTCACGGCGTCTGGGCAGACTCACCCCCGACATCGAGATACGTGAGGACAGGCGGGGTATAAGGCTCAGCTTCACCCTGCCCAAGGGGGCCTACGCCACAATCGTGCTGAGGGAGATCATGAAAAACGAAGGCCGTTGAAACGATGTGTGGATATCTCGAAGATCACTGGGGCTTCTCATCGATCACCGGTGGCCTTCTGAAAGGCCTCCCGCAGTTGGGGCAGACCGCCGTCCCAAGGTCTCTGAATATGGCGCAAAATGCGCACCCATCAGGTTCCTCAACGTCAAGTAGGGGACGGATCTCGGCACCAGACTCCCCAACGTTCTCAGGGGGGATAAACTCCGGCCCTGACTCCGCCTCCTCGAGCAGAGGCCTGATCTCCCCCTCCACCTTCTCCATCGGTTGAAGATCGACCTCCTTCTCCTCCGCTATATCGCTGAGAGGAGCAGACCCCTTGGCCTTCCTCCCCCCCAGCAAGGTTCCAACAAGCATGATTAAGACAGCTACCGTGAGGACTAACAGGATGATTAGGACCGCCCACTGGAGGACTCCTGGATCTATGGGTGCCAATTCGATGGTTATGAAGGAGGTTAGATCAATATTTAAGGTTCAACTCATAATTTCCCAAATGGTATAGCCCGACTCCCTCCTTTTCTATTCCTATGACAAAATGGGCGGTATACGGAAGATGAACGCGCAATAATGGATCACTACAGCGAGATATCGAAGATCACTTCTCTATACAACACATACGGGATCGGATAACTCTCCCCTGCGCTGCAGTTCGTCTCCCCTCGCCCATAGGTGGATCTCCCAATCCTCAAGACCGATGTAGACCAAACGCCGATCGCACACCTAAAAAGAAACAGATTATAATGCTGATGTGAAATGGGGAGCGGGAGAGTCGATCCCAACAGCTTTCACTTGGGCATGCAGGTAGGGGAGATCAAGGCCTGGTGCGAGGTCGCTAAGAGCGGCGCGAAGGCAATGTCGCTGAGCGCCCCCTTCAAGCCTAAGGATTACGAGAGGATAAGTCACCATATGGAGGAGCAGGCTTCTAGAAACGGCGTAAAGTTCTACCTCGAGAGGGACCTGATAAGAACGGACCTGTTCACAGACTTGAACCTGAGCGGCATATGGGTTTTCATTATCTACAGGGACGACCATGTGCTAGTGGATTACCTCAATCTCAAGTCTGAGATGGCCCACCTCGTTGATGATGGGGAGTACACAGGCGAGGCTCGCAGGGGCGTGGCTCTTAGATTCGCGAGGCTTCTGGGATACGAGGAGGGTTACGCCAGCAGTAAGTTGGCCTCTGTTCAAGCGTAAAGAATGGATGGGGGTTAAGCCCCTAGTCCCTCTTGATGATCTCCCTCTGATAGTCGATGAAGTCGTCTATCTCTTCCAGGGTGTTGTAGATGTGGGGGCTCACTCTTATCCCGCCGAGGCCGCCTTGGTACTTCATCGTTGGCCCTCTGACTGGCCTAAGCTGCCTCCTTCCCATCATCCCGACCGATCTGACGTCCTCCTCGTAGCTGCCGGTCGAGTACATTATCAGTCCATGTCTCTCGGTGTTGAGGGCGTCGGGCTCAGGCCTTTCAGGGGTCTTCACCTCGCAGCTGATTTCCTTCAGCCTTTCTATGAGGTAACCACCGAGCTGGTGGACCCTTCTGGCTATCTT